>Ga0222646_100002_pt1 | contig 231678 bp, 195 predicted proteins | sample AntAcemetagen293_FD_179819 | JGI IMG/M metagenome (GOLD analysis project Ga0222646, IMG submission 179819) | Saline water microbial communities from Ace Lake, Antarctica - #293 | ecosystem: Environmental > Aquatic > Non-marine Saline and Alkaline > Saline | place: Antarctica: Ace Lake... | reverse complement strand
AAACCCCACTGCATACAATCAAATTAATGTGTTGCAGAAAGTGATATTTAAGCCAAGTATTTTTCTTCACTATAGTCTAGGGGTATATTACTCAGAAACATCAGATTACGCAAGGTATGACCGTTTAATAAGGCCTTCTAAAGACGAGAAAGGCCTGAGGTCTGCCGTTTGGAATTACGGTCCTCAGAAATGGCTGATGACTAATTTTCAAATGTCTCATAACCCAGAAAACAGCTTTTATGAAGGGTTAAAATTCACTGCCGCATATCAGAAGTTTGGTGAGAGCCGCTATGACAGGAATTTTGGAAAAACCAGCTTATATGAAACTGAAGAATCTGTAGATGCCTTGTCTTTTAATCTAGATTTTGAACAGCGTAAAAAAGCGCCTTTTAGGCTGTTTTATGGGGTAGAGTTTATTGGAAATCTAGTAGGTTCACAAGGAACAAAAACCAACATAGCCACTCAAGATATGTCTCAGACAGCCTCTAGGTACCCAGACCAATCTACTTGGGCTACCACAGCGCTATATTTAAACAGCACTTATGAGAGGAGTGAGACTTTGAGATTTTTAGGGGGGTTGCGCTACAGTCATGTCTGGATAGATGCTGCCTTTGACAATCAATTTTTTGATTTTCCTTTTAAAAAAGCCACTTTAAATACAGGAGCTTTTACTGGGAGTTTTGGGCTTAGCTGGTTTGCTGCGGAAGACTTACATTTTAGTTGGAATGCTACTACGGGGTTTAGAGCCCCTAATATAGATGATATTGGAAAGGTTTTTAAATCTGAACCAGGCTCTATAGTGGTGCCAAACCCCAACTTAAAACCAGAATATGCCTATGGGACAGAAATAGGAGTTAAGAAAAATTTCTCAGATAAAATAGTCTTGAGAACAGCCGCCTATTACACTCATTTAAATGAGGCTATTGTGAGAAGAGATTTTTCTTTTAATGGCCAAAGAGAGATTAGCTTTCAGGGCAGTACAAGTAATGTTCAAGCCATGCAAAACGCTGCAAAAGCATTTGTTTATGGCTGGGAATTGGGCTTAGATTACTTTATAAGTCCATTCCTTTCTTTTGCTGCAAATTACAGCTTGGTAAGAGGGGAAGAAGAAGAAGAGAATGGGGATATTGTAAGGGGAAGACATGTGTCTCCAGCTTTTGGTGATGTTCAGTTCACTTATAAGAATTCTAGGTTTAAGGCCAGTTTTGTTTATCAGTTTAACAGTGAAATTAGTGCAGACATGCTGCCCCCCTCAGAGCAGTCCAAAGCTTATATATACGCCTTAGATAAAAATGACAAGCCTTACAGCCCAGCATGGGACACCTTAAATTTTAGATCTCAATACACCCTTTCCAATGCCATTACTACCTATGTGGCATGGGAAAATATGGGCAATACGCTTTATAGAATGTACTCTTCTGGAATTAGCGCACCAGGGAGTAACTTAATCCTTGGTGCCAGCTATCAGTTTTAAAGACTTTTTGTACCCGGCTACTCTAAAAAAAACAAGCTCAGTTATAGAATTCTATTCCTAGCTTATAAAATGAAGGCGGTTTCGTTCTAAATGCTTAATTTTGCGCCTTTAATACCGCACACAAGACCTTAATACTATGAAGTTTGCAGAATATAAGGGGTTAGATTTACCTGGAATTTCCACCTCTATTTTAAAAGAGTGGAAAGACAAAGATGTATTTAAAAAGAGTGTAGACCAGAAAGCAGGGAAACCGGCCTATGTTTTTTATGAAGGACCACCTTCTGCCAACGGAATGCCTGGCATTCACCATGCTATGGCTAGGACTATTAAAGATATTTTTCCTAGGTATAAAACCATGAAAGGTTTTCAGGTAAAAAGGAAAGCGGGTTGGGATACCCATGGCTTGCCTATAGAGCTAGGAGTAGAAAAAGCCTTAGGGATAACCAAAGAAGATATTGGAACTAAAATATCTGTAGCAGATTACAACAAGGCCTGTAGAGAGGCTGTGATGCGTTATACAGATGTTTGGAATGACATGACAAATAAAGTAGGCTATTGGGTAGACATGGAAGACCCATATATTACCTATCAGCCAAAATACATGGAATCTGTTTGGTGGCTTTTAAAAGAAATATACAACAAAGGACTTATTTATAAAGGCTATACTATTCAGCCCTATTCACCAAAAGCAGGCACGGGTCTTAGCTCTCACGAACTTAACCAGCCAGGTACTTACCAAGACGTTACAGATACCACAGTTACCGCTCAGTTTAAGGTTTTGCCAGAGCGCTTACCAATAGTTTTCCAAGGCTTAGAATTCCCCGTATATTTTTTAGCATGGACCACAACTCCTTGGACTTTACCTAGTAACACGGCCCTAACAGTTGGACCAAAGATTGAATACGTGCTGGTGAGCACCTACAACCAATACACCTTTGAGCCCATAAACGTAGTTTTGGCTAAAGCCCTTGTAGGGAAGCAGTTTTCTGGAAAGTACCAATTGATAGAAAGTAAAGAAGCATTGGCCCTTTACAGCCAAGAAGACAAACACATCCCTTATTTAGTGGGCCCTTCAGTAAAAGGATCTGAATTGGTAGGAATCCAATATGAACAACTCATTAAAGGGGTGCTTCCCCATGACAATCCCCAAAATGCCTTTAGGGTCATTGCAGGAGATTTCGTAACCACAGAAGATGGGACAGGAATTGTGCATACCGCCCCTACCTTTGGGGCAGATGACGCCTTGGTAGCCAAACAAGCCAACCCAGAAATTCCAGCCATGTTAGTGTTAGACGCCCAAGGCAATCTGGTTCCATTAGTAGATTTACAAGGAAAATTCAGGCCTGAGTTAGGGTCTTTTGCAGGAAAGTATGTAAAAAATGAGTACTACCCAGAAGGAGAAGCACCAGAGCGCTCTGTAGACGTAGAAATAGCCATTACTCTAAAAGAAGAAAACAAGGCCTTTAAGGTAGAAAAATACGTGCACTCCTACCCCCATTGTTGGAGAACAGATAAGCCTATTTTATACTATCCGTTAGATTCTTGGTTTATAAAAATGACCGATGTAAAGGACCGTATGGTAGCTTTAAATCATGAAATAAATTGGAAGCCAAAAGCTACGGGAGAAGGCAGATTTGGAAACTGGTTGGCCAATGCCAATGACTGGAACCTCTCTAGATCTCGTTACTGGGGAATTCCATTGCCTATTTGGCGTACCGCAGATGGTAAAGAAGAAGTGATGATAGGCTCTGTGGCAGAATTAAAAGAAGCCATGGCAGCAGCCGTTGCTTCAGGCGTGATGGAACGAGATATTTTTGAAGATTTTGTGGTAGGAGACCTCTCTGAGAGCAATTATGATAAGATAGATTTACATAAGAATATTGTAGACCAGGTAGTACTAGTATCGGCCAGTGGCCAAGCCATGTACAGGGAGGCAGACCTTATAGACGTTTGGTTTGACTCTGGTTCTATGCCTTATGCCCAGTGGCATTATCCATTTGAAAACAAAGAATTTATAGATAATAATGAGCGTTTTCCTGCAGATTTTATTGCTGAGGGCGTAGACCAAACAAGGGGCTGGTTCTATACCCTTCACGCTATAGCTACTATGGTTTTTGATAGGCCGGCTTTTAAAAATGTAGTCTCTAACGGAATGGTTTTAGACAAGGATGGTAAAAAGATGTCCAAGCGCTTGGGTAATGCCATAGATCCTTTTGAAACCATTGAGACCCATGGAGCCGACGCCACCCGCTGGTACATGATTTCTAACGCTAATCCTTGGGACAATCTCAAGTTTGACACGGAAGGGATTGTAGAGGTAAAACGCAAATTTTTTGGCACCCTTTACAACACCTATTCCTTCTTTAGTTTATATGCTAATTTAGATAGTTTTGACAATAGTGCCCCTCAAATTCCACTGCGGGATAGGCCAGAAATTGACCGTTGGGTACTGTCTGAATTAAATAGCTTAATTCTAAGAGTAGAACAGGCTTATGAAGAATATGAGCCAACTAAAGCTGCCAGGGCTATTTCAGATTTCGTACAAGAAAATCTAAGCAATTGGTATGTGCGCCTGTGCAGAAGGCGTTTTTGGAAAGGAGAATACGGGCCAGATAAATTAGCGGCTTACCAGACCCTATATAATTGTTTACTTACTGTGTCAAAATTATCTGCTCCAATAGCTCCTTTTTTTATGGATAGGTTGTATTTAGATTTAGCTTCCGTTTGTGAACCTAATGTTCGTGAAAGTGTTCATTTAGAAGATTTCCCCGCAGTAAACCTAGAGGCTATTGATTCCCATTTGGAGCGTAAAATGCAATTGGCTCAGAATATATGTTCCTTAGTGCTTTCCATTAGACAAAAAGAGAAAATTAAGGTAAGGCAGCCGCTACAAAAAATAATGATTCCTATTTCTGGAGCTATACAAGCAGCAGATATAAACGAGCTGTCTCATCTTATTCTCTCAGAAGTGAATGTAAAGGAAATTGAACTCATGGACGATTCTTCTGGGGTTTTAGTAAAACAAATCAAGCCAGATTTTAAAGCTTTAGGACCAAAATTTGGCACTAAAATGAAATCGGTAACGGCAGCTATACAGTTATTAAAATCAAAAGATATTAACGAAATTGAGCAAAAAGGAGTTTTAGAAATCTCAATAGAAGGTGAAAAACTCTGTTTAGAGCTGTCAGATGTAGTGATCAGCTCTCAAGACATTGAGGGATGGTTAGTAGCGAGCGAAGGCCCGTTAACAGTGGCTTTAGACGCTACTATAAGCCCTAAACTTAAGGCGGAAGGAATTGCTAGAGAGTTGGTAAATAGAATACAAAATTTAAGAAAAGATAGTGGTTTTGAGGTGACAGATAAAATTGTTATTAAATTAACACAAGATCCATTCATAGATACTGCTTTATTAGATAATTTAGAATATATAAAAATGGAAACCCTCGCTACAGAAATTATAGTAGTTCAGAACCTTGCAGAAGGTCTATCAATTGCCTTTGATGAGGTAGAGAGTGTTTTATTTATTGAAAAACAAAATTAATATGGAGATAGAAATAACAAACAGATATTCAGACAAAGACTTGGCAGAGTTTAAGGTTTTGATTGGAGATAAAATGGCTATGGCCAAGTCTCATTTAGAGTTACTAAAGAGCTCCTATATGAATGATGGAAACAATGGAACAGATGACACTTCCCCCACTTTTAAAGCCTTTGAGGAAGGATCAGAAACCATGAGTAAAGAGGCTAATACTCAGCTGGCCATCCGTCAGGAAAAATTTATTAGAGACCTGAAGAATGCCCTTAACAGAATTGAAAACAAGACCTATGGAATTTGTAGGGTTACTGGCAAGTTAATTAATAAGGAGCGTTTAAAATTGGTGCCACATGCTACCTTGAGTATAGAAGCCAAAAACATGCAAAAGTAATCTTTTAAAACAGGTTTATTTTGAGGTTTAATAGCGCCGTTCTCTTTTTTATACTGGCGCTTCAGAGTCTGTTTGCTCAAAAAATACTCACAAAAACTTTAAATGACCCTACCCTTTCTCAAATTTATATTCAAGCCCAGGATATAAATAGTTTATCTATTACTTCTGTAGAATCTAAGGAGTTTCTGGTCAGAGGCGTATTGGACGGAGAATACAGCACCCACCAAATGCTTTCTATAGTTAGAAAGGGGAATACCCTTTATGTGGTGCCAGATTTTACTGACAAATATGAAATCCCAAATGATAAATTAAGCGCTCACAAAGTATTTGCTATTGCATTAGACATGTTTATACCCTCTTACTTAGAAGTGGTGGTTTCTGGAGAAGCTACAAGAGTGAGTGCCTCTGGGAGGTTTAAAAAACTAAATATCAGCTTGGTAGACGGTATGTGTTCGCTTAATGATATTGGGGAGCAGGTTTATGTCAACAGTCAGAGTGGTCCTATTTTTTTAAATCAGAAAGAGGGATTTGTCACAGCAAAAAGTAGCTACGGTTTAGTTGAGAAGGAGTCCATTCCAAAAGGCAACTCTGTTATTGTGTTACATTCCGTAAGTGGTCATATTAAAGTGACCAAACAACGCCCATGACCAATTGTATAATTATGGCTATTTTAGCCACTCAAGAATAAATTATGTTTAAGAAACCATTGTTGTTAGTTTTTGTATTGTTGTTAGTAGACCAAATGACTAAAATATATGTTAAAACACATTTTGCTTACGGGGAGTCTGTAGTTGTTTTTTCGTGGTTTCAAATTCTATTTATCGAAAATGAAGGGGCTGCTTGGGGTGCTAAATTAAGTGATGTGCTTCCTATTTCAGACGCCCTTGGAAAACTCATACTCACCACCTTTAGGTTGTTTGCTATAGTGGGAATTGGCTATTGGTTTTTGAGTTCTATAAAGAAGCAAGCGCCCATACTTTTGCAAATGGGTCTGGCTTTAATATTTGCAGGTGCCCTAGGCAATATTATTGACTCTGTATTTTATGGCATTATTTTTAATGAAAGCGGCTACCAAATAGCATCTCTTTTTTCAGAGGAACCCTACGGATCACTACTACAAGGAAAGGTAGTAGATATGTTGTATTTTCCTATGTTAGATAACACTTGGCCTCAGTGGGTCCCTAGATTAGGGGGAACACCATTGCGCTTTTTTGAACCGGTGTTTAATATTGCAGACACGGCTATTAGCACTGGAGTGGGACTACTTTTGGTGTTTAACAAAAAAGCTTTTCCAGAAAAGGAATCTTAAAATTTATATACCTGCTCTGGTGTTACGCAGTAATCTAATGAAATGTCATGTTGCTCTGTGGGAATAAGATGGGTCTCTGCCTTAAAAAAAGACAAGCCAATTTTTAACGTATTTGGATTGCATTTTTTTAGAAAGCAATCATAAATACCCTTTCCATATCCAATTCTATTGCCTTTAAGGTCAAAAGCTAAAAGAGGAATAAACACTACCTCAATTTGGGTGGTTGGCACTTTTAATCCATTTTGAGGTTCGGGAATTCCCAAAGGACTTATTTTTATTAGGGTGTTGTCTGTTAATAGAATATGCTCCATATCTTTAGCCTGTGTCATTTTTGGGACACATATTTCCTTGTCATGCCCCTGAAGCAAGGCTAGAATAAACTCGGTGTCTATTTCATTTTTCAGGTCCATGCTTAAAAATAAGCTGAAGTAAGTGGCGTTCCAGATGGGCAGTCTTAAAAGTTGGTTTGTAATGGCTTCACTTTTGTTTTGCTTTTCTGCTACATTGAGCGCTTTTCTTAGTGCTGTATATTTTTCTCTTAATGCTTGCTTGCTCATTTGAGTTACTTTTGAACTTTGTAAAAATACAGATAAATTAGCGCGTTGGTTTTATTTTCTCATATACCTTTGTGTAAGCATCAAAATAATGTCTGACAACCCTATTTCTGTTCAATTAAGTGTACTCCCAGAAAATCCGGGAGTCTATCAGTTTTATGATATAGAGGGAAAGATTTTATACATAGGGAAGGCCAAAAACCTAAAGAAGAGAGTGAGTTCTTATTTCACCCTTAAACACGAAGTAGCTAAGACTAGAATTCTTGTAAAAAAGATAGTGTCCATTCAGCACATTGTAGTTCCTACAGAGTCTGATGCTTTGCTATTGGAGAACAACCTCATAAAAAAATACCAACCTAGGTATAACATACTGCTTAAAGATGACAAATCTTTTCCTTGGATATGTATTAAAAAGGAAAGGTTTCCGAGGGTTTTTATCACAAGGAGATTGGTCAAGGACGGGTCAGAGTATTTTGGACCTTATACCAATAAGAAAATGGTGAAAGTACTCCTAGAGCTTTTAAAAGGATTGTACCCGCTTAGGACCTGTAACTATGACTTATCTTATGAAAAAGTGAGCCAAGAAAAGTATAAAAGCTGTTTGGAGTATCATTTAGGAAACTGTAAAGCACCCTGTGAAAGCTTACAATCTGTGGAGGATTACAATAGAGACATTGAAGGAATACGTCATATTTTAAAAGGAAACTTATCTGTGGCTATGAGGTATTTTAAAGAGGAAATGCTTCTTTTTGCCTCTGTTCAAGCCTTTGAAAAAGCACAAATAATTAAAGAAAAGCTTGAAATTTTATTAGGCTACCAAGCTAAATCTACTATTGTAAATCCAAAAATCAATAATGTGGATGTTTTTACTATCATTTCTGATCATACGCATGGTTATGTAAATTTTTTAGAAATCTCTCATGGTGCTATTATTAGATCACATACTTTGGAAATCAAAAAAAAGTTACAAGAATCTGATGCAGCCCTATTGGAATTGGCAATAGTAGAGATTAGAAACCGTTTTACCTCTATTTCTAGAGAGGCTTTATTGCCTTTTTACGTATTAACTCCAGATGACTTAAAGGCTAGTGTACCTGTGTTAGGTGATAAATTAAAACTCATTGAACTGTCTCAAAGAAACGCCCGTTTTTACAGGCAGGATAAAATAAGTCAAATGAGAATGGTAGATCCTGAACGTCATTCAAAAAGAATATTGGCTCAGATTAAAGAGGACTTAAGGCTCTCTGAACTACCTACACACATAGAGTGTTTTGACAACTCTAACACACAAGGGACTAATCCTGTTGCGGCATGTGTAGTTTTTATTAATGCTAAGCCCAATAAGAAAATGTACAGGCATTTTCATATCAAAACAGTTACAGGACCCGATGATTTTGCCTCTATGGGAGAGGTCGTTTACAGGCGTTATAAAAGGCTTTTGGATGAAAAAGCTTCTCTGCCACAACTCATTGTAATTGACGGAGGGAAGGGCCAGTTGTCTGCAGCGCTAAAATCCTTAGATGAGTTGGGACTTAGAGGAAAGATTGCCATTATTGGAATTGCTAAAAGATTAGAAGAAATTTACTTTCCAGAAGATCCTATTCCCTTATATTTAGACAAGAAATCTGAGTCTCTAAAAATTATTCAACAATTGAGAAATGAAGCTCATAGATTTGGGATCACTTTTCACAGAAATTTAAGATCTAAAGGCGCTATAGTGTCAGAGTTGGATGAAATAAAAGGGGTAGGAGACAAAACAGCTACAGAGCTGTTAAAGCAGTTTAAGTCTGTGAGTAGCATTAAGGAGGCTTCCCTAGACTCACTCATTAAAATCATAGGTCCAGCAAAAGCTAAAATTGTATATGAACATTTTCATTAGTAAATTTTCTTTTGAAATGAGAAGCAGGGTGTTGGGGATATTTTTTCTCATGATCTCTTGCCTTGCCTTGTCTCAGAATTTAAAGCAGCAAGAACCCCCTTTAAAAGTAGGCTTGGTACTCAGTGGTGGAGGCGCTAAAGGATTGGCTCATATTGGAGCTTTAAAAGTAATAGAAGACGCTGGGGTACAAATAGACTTTATAGCAGGAACCAGTATGGGAGCCATTATAGGGGCGCTATACGCTTCGGGTTACCGCGCTGCCCAATTAGACTCTATATTTAAGGCTATAGATTTTAATAGCCTTATTCAAGACGATTTCTCTAGAGATAGCAAAACTTTTTACGAAAAAGAAGACGGAGATAGATATGCCGTAAGCCTTCCTTTTGACCGTTATAAAATTTCCTTTCCACAAGCTATTTCTGGCGGTCAAAAAGTGTATAATGAATTGGTTGCTTTGTTGTACCCTGTTAAAGACATTAAAGATTTTAATCAATTACCCATTCCTTTTTTCTGCATGGCCACAGACATAGAAAATGGATCTGCCGTACTTCTTAATAGTGGCTATTTACCAGAAGCTATTATGGCCTCTGGAACATTCCCTTCCCTTTTTGAGCCTATGGAGCTAGATGGAAGAATGCTCATTGATGGGGGTGTCATGAATAATTACCCTATATCTGAAATAAAAGCTTTAGGGGCTACTTTTATTATTGGGGTAGATGTCCAGCATGACCTATCTGAAAGAGAGTCTTTAGGGTCTGCCACAGATATCCTTTTACAGATTAATAATTTTAGGACTGTGGCGGCAATGAAATCTAAATCCTTGGCCACAGATATTTATATTAAACCAGATATTGCTGATTTTTCTGTGGTAGACTTTGGAAGTGCACTAGAAATAGTAGAAAAGGGAAGATCAGCCACACTTCAAAAAATTAGTGATCTTGAAGAATTAGCACATAGGCAAAAACCATACTTAGATAGCTCACAAAAAAAAAGTAATAATTCTTTAGGTAAAATTCCTGAAAGCTTACTTATAGAATACATAGAGATAAACGGAACTCAAAATTACTCTGATAATTACGTAAAAGGAAAGCTTAGGTTTAAAGAAGGCCAAACCATTCACTTTGAAGATTTAAAAAGCGGCATTAATAATTTGGCTGTTACTAACAACTTTAAAACCATTCGGTATAAACTGTTAGAGAAAGCTACCGGCTTGGGCTTAATTCTCAATCTAAATGAAAATGACAATAAAACTAACATCCGTTTTGGGGCTCATTATGACAAACTCTACAAAAGCGCTGCCCTTATTAACGTCACTCAAAAAAACTTACTCAGAAAGGACGATGTAGCATCTTTAGATTTTATGTTTGGTGATTATCTGAGGTATCAGTTAGATTATTACGTGGACAAGGGTTTTAATTGGAGCTTTGGGCTTAAGAGTAGTTTACACAACTTTGATTTTGATATTCCACTTAGTGTTTTAAGCAGTAATTTTAGGATTCAAGAAGATTCGAATCTAAATTCTATAACAATAAATCTTACAGACATTACAAACCAGGCATATATTCAAACAGTTTATAAAAATGCCTTTTCTGTCTCACTAGGAGTAGAGCACAAATGGCTTCAATTTAGCAGTAAAACGCTCCAGAGCGAAAATTTAGAAAATAAACTTCCTTCTAAATTTATATTGGAGAGGTCACATTATGCTAGTTTGTATGCCAATTTAAAGTTTGACACATTAGACAATCTTTTCTTCCCTTCTAGGGGCTTACATTTAGAAACAGACTTTCATACTTATTTGTTTTCTACCGATTACAATAAAAACTTTAACCAATTTTCCATTTTCAGATCTAAAGCATTAGCTGCAATCCCTTTTGGAGGCAAATGGGCATTTATTATTGAGCCAGAGGTGGGTATTAAATCTGGAAGTTCTGGTAACAAATCATTAGATTTTGGACTAGGTGGTTTTGGCGCTCCTTTAATAAATAACTTTATTCCTTTTCTAGGATATGATTTTATCAGTATTCCTGGAGATAGTTTTTTAAAAGCTAAATCAACCATAGATTTTGAGGTTACTGAAAAAAATCACTTTTTTATAGCTGCTAATATTGCTAAGGTGACAAATAATATCCTAAAGCCTGGTGCTTTTAAAGAGGCACCTACTTATTTTGGATATGGAATTGGATATGGATATGAGTCCTTTATAGGTCCCGTTCAGATGATTTACACAAAATCTCCCCAAAATGGTACTGGAAGTTTATTTTTTAGCGTTGGATTCCCTTTTTAAAACCCTTTTACTGAATAGCTTAGTCTCATTTACACCCCCCTTTTCTTAAATAATTATTAAAAAAAGCTAAGATTAGATAAATTACTGTTAATAGCTTCGTTAAAGTGATCTAAATGATTGTATTTACTCAATTTTATATTAACTTTGTACTATAAAGGGGTGGTTCCCTTTAGAACTTTAAGTATTGATTTTTCATCATTTTAAAGTTTGGTTGGTTATTTAAGGAAAGCCCAGTTGAAAAACTGGGCTTTTTTTTGTCTTTTTGTATAATTAAAATATGGTTAAATAAGTGTGAACAAAATTTCAAAGCCATTCATTTTTCTTATTTTTACCCCAAATCAGTTTATGAAAAGAATTTTAATTTTATTAGTTTTTCTTGCTTTTTTAGGAAAGACTAAAGCCCAGGACACTTCTCCAGCCTACATAGATGGGGAGTGGTTAAAATTTAGACTTCATTACGGGTTTTTAAACGCCAGCTACGCCACCCTTCATCTGACACAAGAAAACCTGAATGGAGAAAAGCTAAATCACGTAGTGGCCAATGGCAAAACCACAGGATGGGCCAGTATATTTTTTAAAGTAGATGACACCTATGAGAGCTATTTCACTCCCAAGTTAAACGAGCCAATAAAATTCATTAGAAGAGTAAGAGAGGGCGGCACCACTATGCATTTAGAAGTTAATTTTGATCATTCCAATGACAAGGCTTATATGCGTGACAAAAAAAATAAAAAAGATTTTGAATTTAACACTCAAAAAGGCATACAAGATATTATTTCTGCCTTTTATTATTTGAGGAATAAGTGGTTTTTAAAAGACTTGAGGGTGGGGGAGTTTACCGTTATTAGCATGCTTTACGATGATGATGGGGTTTTCCCATTTAAATTAGAATACCTAGGGCAAGAAATTTTGAAAACTAAATTTGGAAAAGTATCTTGTTTAAAATTTAGGCCATATGTTCAGTTTGGACGCGTTTTTAAAGCACAAGAAAGTATTAGTTTGTGGATTTCAAATGACTTAAATAAAATTCCTATTAGGATTGAAGCAGATTTAAGGGTTGGTGCCATTAAAGCAGATCTAGAAGCCTATAACGGATTAAAAAATCAATTTAAAATCCTTATGGATTAGTAAACAATACTTTATGAAACTTCAAGACAACTATATCCTATTATTTTCCGCCTTTCTCCTTCTAGTATTGGGTGGTTGTAAATCCGATAAATCTAAGGGACAAATTACAGTAGAAAAAGCAACAGATAGCATATTCTACGGCCTAAATTTTAATCATTTTGAGGTGATTAAAGACACGGTAAGAAAAAATGAAACTTTTGGTCAAATCATGCTTAGAAACAATATTGGATATGACCAAATTTATGGGATTTCTAAGGAGTATAGAAACGTGTTTGACATAAGGAAAATTAGAGTGGGAAGACCTTATGCCATTTTAAAATCTAAGGATAGTATTAGCCAAACTAGGTTTTTTATTTACGAGCAGGACGCCATTAATTACTCTGTGGTAGATTTTACAGAGGGAGTGCACGTGTACAAAGACAGAAAACAGGTAAAATATGTGACTAGAGAAGCCTCAGGAGTCATTACTTCCTCATTATCTGAAGCTATTCTAGATCAGGGGATTGATTATGAAGTGACCAACAATCTATCTGTTGTATACGCTTGGACCATAGATTTTTTTAGACTTCAGAAGGGAGATAAATTTAAAGTAATTTACAAAGAAAAATTTATTAATGACACTACTTATGTTGGAGCTGGCCCAATAGAGTCTGCTTATTTTGAACATAATGGAACCCCTTTTTATGCTTTCAGACACCAACCCGACACGATTAGTAAAATAGTAGAGTATTTTGATGAAAAGGGCAATAATTTAAGACGTGCTTTTTTAAGAGCTCCAGTGAATTTTGCTAAAATTAGCTCTAGGTATAATTTAAAACGAAAAATTGCTTTTTATGGCAATAAAGTAAAGCCGCACAAAGGAACAGATTACAAGGCAGCAGTAGGAACTGAAATTCTAGCCACTGCAAACGGAAGGGTAGAAGAATCTACCAGAAGAGGCGGAAATGGCAAATATGTTAAAATTAGACATAACAATGTGTACAGCACACAATATTTACACATGAAATCTCAAAAAGTGAAAAAAGGAGATTATGTGAAACAAGGTGATGTAATTGGATGGGTAGGTATGACGGGAAATACCTCTGGGCCTCATGTGTGTTACAGGTTTTGGAAGAATGGAAAGCAGGTGGATCCTCTCAAAGAAAAACTCCCTTCTGCAGAGCCACTACCCAAAAACATTTTAGAAAAATATTTAGTTGAGATCCTTCCAAAGAAGGGTAGAATAGATCAAATGAACTTTGAAAATCAACCGCTTTCTGCGGTAGTTACAAAATAGTCATCATATGCCTTTAGATAAAATAAACCCAACCAATACATCAGCTTGGGCAGCATTAGAAGCACATTTTAAAACGACTAATACTGCAAACATTAATGATTTATTTGCCAAAGAGCCACAAAGAGTTTCTAACTTTAGTTTGGAATGGAACGGTTTTTATGTTGACTATTCAAAAAATGCCCTGTCACAGCAAACTAAAAAACTACTTTTAGATTTAGCTGCTGAGGTACATTTAAAAGAAGCTATTGAAAAGTACTTCCAGGGGGATCTTATTAATGAGACAGAGTCAAGAGCCGTATTACATACTGCACTAAGAGCTCCACTTTCTTCTAAAATACTTGTAGATGGCGTGAATATTATGCCAGAAGTAGCCGCTGTTAGGAGTCAGATGAAAGCTTTTTCAGAAGCAATAATACAGGGGTACAAAAAAGGATACACAGGAAAAGTATTCACTGATATTGTCAATATAGGTATAGGAGGATCAGATTTAGGACCTGCCATGGTGGTAGAGTCTTTAAAATATTATAAAAATCATCTAAATGTTCATTTTGTAAGTAATGTAGACGGAGACCATGCCATGGAAGTTATTAAGGATTTAAACCCTGAAACAACTCTTTTTGTAGTGGTTTCAAAGACTTTTACAACTCAGGAAACACTTACCAATGCCCAGACTATTAAAAATTGGTTCCTTGGGTATGCCACCGAGGAAGACGTTGCTGCTCATTTTGCAGCAGTTTCAACCAATACAGCTAAAATCACTGAATTTGGAATTGTTCCAGCTCATGTGTTCCCCATGTGGGACTGGGTTGGCGGAAGGTTTTCTCTTTGGAGTGCCGTAGGGCTGTCTATTTCATTGGCTGTAGGTTTTGATCATTTTGAGGCTTTGTTAGATGGCGCTCACGCTATGGACACTCACTTTAGAACGGCTCCTTTTGAACAAAATATACCAGTGATGTTGTCATTAATAAGTACTTGGTACGCTAATTTTTATAATGCAGAAACACAGGCTATTATTCCATACACTCAGTATTTAAGTAGATTTTCTGCTTATTTGCAGCAGGGAATTATGGAGAGCAACGGAAAGTGCTTTGACCGTTCAGGAAAGCGCGTGTCCTATGAAACAGAGACTGTTATTTGGGGAGAACCTGGCACTAACTCACAACATGCATTTTTTCAGCTGCTGCACCAAGGGACTAAACTAATTCCAAGTGATTTTATAGGATTTAAGAAATCTCTTCACGGCAATAAAGACCACCATAACAAATTAATGGCCAATTTCTTTGCTCAGACAGAAGCCCTTTTAAGCGGTAAAACAAAAGAGCAGGTGGCACAAGAATTTAATGATAAAGGAGTAATCTCATCTGAAGCCCTTCACATAGCGCCCTTTAAAGTGTTTGAAGGTAATAAACCCACTAATAGTATTCTAATAGACCAATTAACACCCCACAGCCTTGGGTCACTCATAGCCATTTACGAGCACAAGATTTTTGTGCAAGGAGTGATTTGGAATATTTTTAGTTATGACCAATGGGGGGTAGAACTAGGAAAACAACTGGCTACTCAAATATTATCTGACCTTGAGGGTACGAGTATAAATCTTCATGATCCAAGTACTACATCGCTATTAAATAAATATAAAGCCTAGTAATCAGATTGTTATATTAACAATTTGAGGCAACTTATAAACAGCCATTACTTTCTTCCATAAATAAAAGTTAAATTTGATAAAAATTTTAACATTGTGGTAATGTTGGTATGTCATATTATACCCATTTTAGCAACGTTATAAAAAACTAAATCTAACGAAAATGAAAAAAATGTATGTACTGATTGTAGCCTTATTGGTCTCTACAATCTCCTTTGCCCAAGGAACTATTAATGGTTCTGTAAAAGACAGCTCTAATGGTGTCCCATTACCAGGCGCTAGTGTACTTGTTAAAGGAACCTCCAATGGAGTAACAGCAGATTTTGATGGAAATTTCACCATCACTGCTAACAACGGAGATGTTCTAGTAATCTCTTATTTAGGATTCCAATCTATTGAAGTTGCGGCTAAAAATGGAATGTCTATCTCGCTAGATTCATCAACTACACAATTAGATGAGATTGTTCTTACTTCTGGTGTGATTGATTTAGCTAAAGTTAGAAAAACACCAGTGGCCGTTTCTACTATTCAAGCAAGTGAAATTGCTTTAAAAGTTGGGAACATGGAATTTCCTGAGGTCATGAACAAGACTCCTGGCGTATATGCTACTAAGCAAGGTGGAGGTTATGGTGACTCTAGAATTTCTCTTAGAGGTTTTGATCAAACTAACACAGCTTTCCTTATTAATGGTCAACCTGTTAATGATATGGAAAACGGTGCATTGTACTGGTCTAACTGGCAGGGCCTTACTGATATTGCTTCTGGTATTCAAATTCAAAGAGGACTTGGAGCTACTAAACTTGCAGTCCCATCTGTAGGAGGAACTATTTCTATCTTCACCAAAGCAGCAGATAAAAAAGAAGGTGGAACTGTAGCACAATTATTTGGTAATGATGGTTACTCTAAATCTACTTTGTCTTACAATACAGGTAAAAATGAAAATGGGTGGGCTACTTCTATGTTGTTGTCTAAGTGGCAAGGTGATGGTTATGTTTACGACACTGCTGGTGCAGGGTGGACTTACTTTTTTGCAGTTGGTTACAGTCCAGAAGGTTCTAATCATGAGTTTAACTTTTCATTTTTAGGTGCTGCACAATGGCACCACCAAAGATCTTCTTTAGTGTCTATACGTGATTACCAAAATTTTGGTGAAGATGGAATTGATAGAAGATGGAATTCTGATGGAGGAACTCTTAATGGTGAAGAGTTTAACATGAGAAGAAACTTCTATAATAAACCATTAGCCACCTTTAACTGGGATTACAAAATTTCTGACAACGTAAAGCTTGCTAGTTCATTCTATGGTTCTGCGGGTCGTGGTGGAGGAACTGGTCCAAGAGGAAATAACTTTAGAAACTCTACTTCAGACATAACGCCTTTTAGAAAAGACTTAACTGAGCATTACCTTGAGAATGGTAGAGGTTCAAGAAACGCTGATGGCTTTATTGACTATGACGCAGTTGTAGCACATAATAGAACTGCGGCAAAACCGTATACAGGAGCTATTTCAGGATTCCAAGGTCAGTTATTGGGTTCTAACGGTTTTAGAAATGATGGTGTTAGTAGAGAAGTATTGGTTAGAAGGGCTTCTATGAACTCTCATGACTGGGTAGGTGCTATTTCTAATTTAGAGATTAACTCAGGTAAAATGAAATACTCCATTGGGGTAGATTTACGTTCCTATACGGGTTATCACTATAGGGTAATGAATGACCTTATGGGATTAGATGGATACTATTCAACTGGTAACAGAAATTCAGCTGGACAAATCATTAATACAGTTGTAGAAGCAAGTCCTTTCAAAAATACAGGTCTTAATAATGGTGCTAAAATTGATTATTTCAATATTGGAAATGTAGGTTGGCAAGGTTTTAACGGTATGGCAGAATACGGAGGAGACAAATTGACTGCCGTAGTTCAATTTGGATTGTCTAACCAATCTTTTCAAAGAGAGGATTTATTTGACCAACCAGCTAATCCAAATTCAGATACAAGTAATGTTACAGGTGGTTATTTTAAAGGAGGAGCAAACTTTAACATTAATGAAAAATCTAATATTTTCTTCAATGCAGGAATGATCTCTAGACAGCCTCAATTTGACGCCGTATTTCCTAATTTCGGAAATGACATCAACAGTAATATTGAAAATGAAGAAATTAATTCTTTAGAATTTGGATATGGCTATACTTCATCTAAATTAGACTTCAATATAAATCTATACGCTACCTCTTGGGGAAACAGATTTCAATCTGTTGGTTTTCAGAGCAATGATGGTTTAGACAGAACTGCTCAGTTTAGAGGTATTGATGTACAACACAATGGTTTTGAATTTGAAGGCACTTACAGGCCTTCAAATAGACTTACTTTAAAGGGTATGTTGTCTATAGGGGATTGGAAATACACTAAAGATTTCGATGGAGAGTTGTTTGATGAAAATCAAAAACCAATAGGTGACGTATCTTTGTACACAAAAGACGCAAAAGTAGGAGATGCAGCACAATTCACCTCTTATTTAGAAGCAGATTACAGACTTGGTAAATTTAATGTAGATATAGGGTATAGATTTGTAGATGGTTTATATGCAGATTATAATATTGCTGCGAATGATTCTGAATTTTTAAAGCAAAACAATAAAGGTGCTTTACAGTTACCTTCATACGGTTTGGTAGATTTAGGAGTTACTTTTCAAATTGGTAAAGGGCTGAGTCTAAGAACTAATATTAACAACTTATTTAATACAGAGTATATTGCAGAAGCTGATTCTAATATTCACGCAGAATCAGGTGCTACTACATGGAACGGTGTAGATACTAGAAACTTTGTGTGGTTTGGATTTGGAACTACTTGGAATACTTCTTTAAAGTACAGATTCTAATTACTTAATTACAGAATGATTTTAAAACCCCGCCTTTGCGGGGTTTTTTTATAGGCAAATTGTCTATATTTAGTATTTTAAAAATAAAAGTCCTTACTATGGAAACCTTAATTTTTCTTCATTCTTATTTGGCTTATGCCGTATTACTTATTTTAATATTAGCTGTCTCTAATGCATTAAAAGGATGGCTCACTAAAAAAGCGGAGTTTTCTTTAGACAAAGACTACAGGGTTAGTTTACTTGCATTAATACTTTCTCACATACAACTCTTATTGGGTTTGGCTGTCTATTTTACATCGGCCAGCGGCCTAAGCGCCATTCAAGAGTTTGGAATGGGTGGTTTGAATAGTGCAGCGAGAATGCTGGCTGTAGAGCATCCATTTGTAAATATATTGGCCATTGCGCTTATTACTATAGGGTGGTCTAAACATAAGAAAGTCATGGAGGCTACCGCTAAGTTTAAGAAGATTTCTATCTTTTACGGACTAGGATTATTACTTATTTTAAGTAGAATTCCTTGGGGTCAGTGGTTTTCATAAGCCTGTAACACGCATCCATTTTTAAATTTATACGCCCTAAATAGGTACTGATTTTTTATGTCAGTCTCTATTTAGGGCTTATTTTTTTGATTAATATTAATTGAATTGGAAAATGATCGCTAAAGCCCCCTTGGTATTGGCCACCGCTGTAGCTCCTAAATGGGTAGCCTTTATAGCGCCCTTTTTGGGTCATTAATTTAGAATGAGAAAACACTTTTGCACTTAAAAACTCATACACATCCATTTTTCTTTCTAAGAGGTTCTCACTCATATAAAATTGATCAAATAGGCTCCATTGGTCCCTATATGCTAAGGATCCTATTCCTTTTTTATACAGTGTTTCCATGGGGTTGTAGAGCTGGTGGTAACTGCTGTCTTTTGGCTGCCCTTTGGTCTGTAAAATTTTTTTAAAACTGTCATCTGTTGGGCCGTCATTAAAGTCTCCCATGCTTATAATTCGGGCATCTGAAGATAGGCGCCTTATAGAATCTATAATTTTCAGATTCAATAGGGCTGCTGCCATTCTATAAGGCTTGCTTCTTGCTTCCCCCCCGCTCCTAGAGGGCCAGTGATTTACTATGAGCCATATGGGCTGCGTATCTAGATAACCCATGACCACCAATTGGTCTCTGGTATAGTTTCTTCTCTGAAATTCATTGTATAAATACAGGCTATGGGTATTAAAACTAGTAGGAATAAACTTGTTTTTTTTATAGAGAAGGGCTACATCTATACCCCGCTTGTCAGGTGAATTAAAATGAATAATCCCATAGTTTAATGGCGCTAGTAATTCATGGGTTATTAAGACTTCTAATACGGCTATATTTTCTATTTCACATACCCCAAGAATGTCAGGACCTTGTGCGTGAATTAAGGCCTTCAGATTTGAGGTTCTGTTCTCCTTTCTCAGGGTTTTTTTACGGGCGTTGCCCGATACTTTTTCTTTGAGTCCTAGCGAGCTAATGACCCTAGCTAACTGTGTAATTTTATGATTAAATTTTTTAGAGGTCCATTGGTCTTTTCCGTTTGGTGTTCTGTCTTCATCGTAATTTTCAGGCTGATTTATGGTATCAAATAAATTTTCTAAGTTGTAAAAGGCTATGGTTCTGAGCGCATATTTAGCAGCTACTTTTTTATTTTGAGAAAAACACGACATCCCAAAAACTAATGTAAAAAAAATAATATTAATAGCTGTTTTTATTGGATTATCTGCACTTTTCATAGCTGTGTTTTCATTTTGTCTAGTTGTAAAGTGTTTTAATAGAAGCCTCCCCTACTAAGCTGAGCTTTAGAGTACCTTATTAGGAATATGCTAGGTTCTGAGATTAGAAATGGTTTTGTACTTTATATGTTGTTTTTTTACAGCATGGGGCTTGTGGCACAAAAAATAGAGCAGGAATTGAAAGTTCAGATACAAGACCCTTTTGGTTTTCCAATTTCGGGAGCGCTCTTGCAGCTTCAAGGTACTTCTTTGAGTGTTCTTGGCAACAGAGATGGGATATGCAGTATGATAATATCGATAAAAGGCAAGGTGAGTCTATTAATAAGTGCACAAGGCTTTGAAACAGCAAGGAGAGAAGTAGTCATAGAAGAAAAGAGTCCTATATCTATTTTAGTGGTCTTGGAGGTCAAGGGAGGGCAGGCAATATATACAGATGCTCAAGAGGCATTTTTATTATCTGAATTTGATTTAGAATCTTTGACTGGAGACACGCCGGCTACTTATTTACTACAGGCCACTAGAGATGTTTTTTTGGGGAGTGCTGCCTTTGACTTTAGCCAGGCATTTTTTAAGCCTAAGTCATTAGACGCTAGGTATGGAAGTGTTTTTATTAATGGAATTCCTATGAATAAAAGGGCATACGGTAGGCCTCAATGGTCAGATTGGGGGGGTCTCAATAGCCTTACTAGAAACCAGACTTATACGCATGGTATTCAGAGCAGCGCAAATGATTTTGGAGGACTTTTGGGAACCACCTCTATTAACTTAAGCCCCTCTAATCAAAGGCCAGGTCTTAGTTTTTCATCTTCCTTTTCTAATAGGTCATATGCGTTAAGGGAAATGATTTCTTATGTGAGCCCAGTTCATAAGGGTTTTTCTATGGCATTAGGGACCTCTCTGAGAGCAGCTAAAAGAGGCTACCAAGAAGGCACTTCCTACAAAGCGTATAGCGCACTTGCTAGCTTGGAATATCAGTGGCCCAAAAGCAAACACAAAAGCTCCTTTTCCTATATACAGACTTTTAATAAAAGGGGGCGCTCTTCTGCACTAACCAAAGAAGTGTCAGAATTGATGGGTACTGAGTACAATCCTTATTGGGGCTTTTATAAAGGAAAAATAAGATCTGCCAGAAATAAAACCCTCACTCAGCAAATGTTTTTAGCCAACCATGAGTTTAAATCGGAAAGTTTTAGTTGGACTCTTGGAATTGGGTTTGCCAAAGGTAAAGACCTCAGAAACCGCTTGGCCTATTTTAATGCACCCAACCCAGACCCTATCTATTACAGAAATCTACCCTCGTATTATTTAAACAGCCCTATAGGAGCAAATTTCTATACGGCTAACACGGCTAGAGAGGCTTTGTTAAAAGCGCCTCAGATAGATTGGGGTCTTATGTATAAGGCCAATGAAAACCTTTTGTCTAAGGACCAGACTGCTTATTTAGAAGGAGGTGATCAAATACATGAACGCCAAAGAACGTTTAGCTCTCGTTGGTTTTGGAAGTTGTCTTCTAAGCATGAACTAGATATGGGTTTAGAAATACGAGCCACACCTAGCCGCTATTTTGGCCAAATTATAGATTTGTTAGGGGGGCTTAGGCACGCAGACATAGATCCTTTTTCCAAAACGCGAAATGACCTTGAGGGGCCTTTGTACAAAACGGAAGGAGATACGTTTGGTTATGATTACGAGCTACATACTTTAGGAAAAAGAGCCTATGTGCAGTGGCGGCTGCTTGGCAGCCGCTGGGACGCATTTGCGTCTTTGAGCGCCCAGCAGCTCAGCAGTTTTAGAGAGGGTTTTATGCAAAATGAAAGATATTTAGAGACGTCTTTTGGCAAAAGTAGGAAAGCTAATTTTAAAACGGTACTCTTTAAATCTGGGCTCACTTATAAATTTAATGGGAGGCACAGGCTTAGTCTGTCTACTTTTGCAGGTAGCAATCCTCCTGTTATTTCACAATGGTTTATAAACCCGAGAGACCAGCAGGCTTTTTCACCAAACTTGAGTAGTGAGAAAGTAATATTTTTAGAGGTAAATTACCATGTTAGAGTGCCAAAATTAATGGGCCGCTTTAATGTTTTTTGGGGTCGCTTTTCTGATCAATCATCTTTGCGGTATTTTTTCACAGAGACTGCCTTAGGCTCAGATTTTGTTCAGCAATGGGTAGCTGGACAAAATACGCAACATTTGGGCATTGAATTTGGTTTTAGTCACAAGCTTTCCTCTGCAGTTCAATTAAATTTCACAGGGGCTCTTGGTAATTATGAAATTACCAACCAGCCTAATTTGCATTTATTTTTTCATCCAGACCCACTAGAACAAAACCCCATTAACAGTCTAGGTGTTCAAGATTTTGGAAGACTCAATTTAGAGGAAAGTCCTCTTTCTAATGGACCAGCTAGGGCATTTTCTTTAGGTGTTTCCTATAGAGATCCAAAGTATTGGTGGCTTAGTATGAGTATGAATAGCTTGGGACTCACCTATGTGGGACCCTCTTATTTAAGAAGAACAAAGGATTTTCTTTTAGACCCAGATACTCAGTTGGCCTCAGGTACTCAAAGAGACGCTGCCTTGCTTTTAAAACAATTCTCTTTGCCCTCTTTTTATATTGTCAATCTGGTTGGAGGTAAATCTTGGCTAAAAAAAGGGAGGTATGTGAGTTTGTTTCTCTCTGTTAATAATTTGTTTAATACGCAGTTCAGTTCTGGTGGTTACCAGCAGAGCAGGAAAGGCTATTTACAGGGATACCAAGATGACCAAAGAAGCGGGCAGCCTTCATTTGATACTAAATATTGGAATGGGGCTTCTAGGACTTTTTTTTTAAATATGATGATTAGTATTCCGCCATCGGCTTTGAAAAAGTCAAAAGAAACAGTTAAAAAAGCGTTTTAAAACCATCTGATATGTCTTTAAAAAAAGAAGGTATCTATTTTAGAAAAACAGCAGTCTTTTTAGGGTTGTTGACTGCTAGTTTTTTACTATTTAAGTGCAGTAAAAATGAAAACCAAAGCCTAGATTGCTTCGATAATTTGTCTAATTTAATTTCTTTTGAGGCCATTAAGGATAGTGCTAAAAACGGATTTTATAGATTTAAATCTAATGGTTATTTTGAGGCTATAGTAATTTCTTCTGATGTGGCTGGGCAGTTTTATGGTAAAATAGTGTTACAGGACAAAGAAATAAACCCCAGAGGTGGTTTGCTTTTGTCTACGGATCTTACAGATAGTTTTTTGTGGTATCCTGAAGGGCAAAAAGTATTTCTATCTTTAAAAGACTTGTATGTAGACCAGAAAACATTGGGTTACAGTGTAGGAAGTGTTTTTAGCTCTTTTGGAAACTTATCTATTGGAAGGCTTCCTGTTTTAAGTACCCATAAACAGCTTAGGCCTTCCTGTGAAAGTCTGCTTATTGTCTCACCAAACTTAAAAACTATAGCTTCTTTGACTGAGCGTGATCTTCAAACATTTGTAGTGTTGGACAGTCTTTTGTTAGCTTCAGAACTCCATGGCCTTTCTTTTGCCAATTACCAAGAAGACACTCCTAGAATTTTTTATGACACGCTAGGGAATAAAATAATTTTACAAAACAGTGGGTATTCTGATTTTTGGGACACCCCTATGCCAGTTGGGTTGGTGAGGATTTCAGGCGTTTTAAGTAGAAAGAGAAATCAGTTTGAAATTGAAATCAGGCATTTGGAAGATGTACAATTTAATTAAAGAAATTAGTTGTTTGAAAATATGTTTACTGTAAAATAATTACTTTTACTCATCATTATTGTGAACATTTCCCATGGATAACAAGCAGTTACACCTTTCTTTATTACAATTCCCTCTTGTTTGGGAATCTCCAGAACAAAATATTTCATTTTTTGAAACTCAGATAAGGGCGCTATCACTTTCAAAAACCAAACCAGATATAATCATATTGCCTGAAATGTGGTCTACCGGTTTTAGTATGAAGCTAAAAGATACCGCTGCAGTAATGGGTCAGCTCTCTTTAAGTTTTATGATTCAGATAGCCAAAGAAACACAAATGGCTGTAGTTGGGAGCACTATTTTTAAAGAAGGGGCACACAGCTTTAATAGGTTATTTTTTGTGTACCCAGAGGGCCATTATGAATGCTATGACAAGCGTCATACTTTTGGTATGGCTGGAGAAAGTGAGGTTTATAAGAAAGGGGATAAACACCTAATAGTACATTATAAAGGCTTTAGAATTTGCCCGTTTATATGTTATGACCTTAGGTTTCCTATATGGGCTAGAAATACCAATGCTTACGATGTATTATTGTACGTAGCCAATTGGCCAGCGCCTAGAATTCACGCTTGGGACAGTTTGCTAAAAGCCAGAGCTATTGAGAATATGTCTTATTGTATTGGTGTGAATAGAGTGGGAACAGACCCAAATGGACACCTATACCCCGGCCACAGCGCTGTTTATGACCCATTTGGTCATGCTTTGTGCTTTAGTGACAAAGAAGAGGCCATACCCATTAGTTTAGACTTGGAGCGTTTAAAAAAGGCTAGGCTAGACTTTCCGTTTTTAGAAGATATGGATGAATTTACTATTTCAATAGGTAAAGACTAATTAGGGAGGATAAAAGTTTCTTCAAACTCCCAATTGGCCCTTACCTCTAATAGTTCAGGGTAGTAAGCAACCATTTCTGGCTGCAGCTTTTTTAAGTAATCGCCAGTATCCCAAAAACCATTGCTATTGTAGTCATAAATCACTCTTAATTTATATTTCTGGGGATCTAGATATTCAAAGAAAAACACTTGGTTAGAGGGACCTCTTTGCTCTCTTTGAACCTCTTCATTTTCATTGGTAAGCTGAACAATCATTTGGCTGCTGCTGCTAGTTTTTAATTTTAAACTCAAGCTGCCATATGACTCTTTGCTCTTTGTAGACAATTCATAAGAAATGGTGTCATTGACATTTTTAAATAGGTCTTCTATGGCACCCGGGAACATTTGGATTCTAAAACGCTCTTCCGTTTTAATGGCAAAGGTCAATCCAATTTTGTTTTCAACAGTGTCTAGATAACTTTTAAAGGGCACTAAAAGCGTGTCTCTGTTTGTAATGATAATTTTTTGAGAATTTATTAATTTAATGGGCGTATTTACTTCTAGAAAGTACGGTCTAGAAAAGGGAGCATTTCCTCTTTTCTCAGGTGATATTATTATAGAGTCTGCTTTCATCTTCCTAGTCTTAACAGTGAAAGTATCTATTTTTTGAAGAATTTTGTGTGTCACTATAAACTGCAGAGAATCTGTATCTGTAGGTGTAAACCAAAAATTTAAACTGTCTTTTCCTCTCTCTTTAAGCACTCTGGTCTCTACAGAATCTGGCAATGCCAAAAGTGGCCTAATGTCTAGATCCTGAGCCAAGCCGCTATAGCCAAAAGTAATTTTATTAGCAGCTTCTAATTTGGGTTTCACAACCCTGTAATTGGGAATTTCTTTAAACATTTTTATACTGATAAAGCTGTCTTTTGGAATTTCAATATAGCGGTCTAAAAAGCCTATTTTTTCTTGGCTCTGGTCAAATAAAGTATTGTTATTTTCATCCTTTAGTGCTAAAATGGCATAAGTTCCCGCACTTAGGTTTTTGAGTTTAAAAACAATTAAACTGTCTAAAGTATTGGTGATGTAGTTGGGTGGTTTTTTATAAATAGTAGAGTCCGTAAAAGTGCTATCCACTCTGTAAAGCATGACACTTACATAGCGGTCTACTTTGGCGTTTACAGCGTCATCTACAATCCCTGACATTTGAAGAGAATCTATAAAAGGACCGGTAGACATCACATAACTTAAAAAATCATTGGGATTTCCTTCGTTAAAATCTACAATAGATTGCCCAAAGTTAAAAGAATAAGTGGTATTGGCCTGCAGACTGTCTTTAAGGGTGATTTCAAGTATTTTACTAGCCCGGTTAGTAGGTTTTATTTCTGGGGCGTATTTTAAAGGAGGAGACACTACTAATTGGCTTTCTACATCTTTGAGTTGTACGTATTCATTAAATAACAACTTGAATTTTTGTCCTTTAAATTTTACAGACAAATGAGCTGGATAGGCTTTGATCAGTTCTGGCCCTTCTTCATCTTTTTCTCCACCAGTTGGAGAGCCTCTTTTAGCACATTGAACCAAGGCTATTAGAGATAGGCATATAAAAAGAAGAGAAGTGAGTTTGCGCATTCGTTCTAAAATAATAGATTACAAAGTAAGTACTTTTTTTAGGACAATCATCAAGAATAGCAAACAAGTAATTTGCATTTATTTATGGAACAAAGGCCAGGGTGACAATATAAAAAGAGCTAGATTCACAGCCTTTAAAGGCACTAGAAAATTGTTCTAGGGTAGCTCCTGTAGTCATAACGTCATCTATAAGTAAAATTTTTTTGTCATTGAAAATATGAGAATCTCTCAGTTTAAATAAAGTGCTATCTGAAAGAAATCTCAGCCCTCTATTTTTGCGGGTTTGGGTTTTTGTATTAGCCGTTTTAATCACTGCATTCTCCAAAAAGGGCACTCCTAGGACTTGACTCAGCGCCCCTCCATAGCCATTAAGTTGGTTGTAGCCTCTTTTTCTTTTTTTTTTAGGGTGAAGGGGGACTGGAATAATAAAGTCTAAAACAGGAAAAAAGGGGTCTTTTTTTAATATTTGAGCATGCCACAGACCCAAAAAATAACTAATCTGGTCTTGTTTGCGATACTTTAAGTATTGCAGGCAATGTTTTAAAATTCCTTCTTTGTTGTAAAAGAATAGGGCTGCCGCCTTTTTAAATTCAAAGCGCCCATAGAGCGCCTTATCCATATTGTTTTCCGCTCCAAAATGATAGCCAGATAGCGGCAATTCATGCCTACAAAATGCACATAGAATTTTCTCTCCTCTAACTAACAAGGCTTCACAGCCAAAACAAGATTTTGGAAAAATAGGATTTAACAAGGCCTGCAGGACATTTTTAATTCTTCTAAAGTACATTTTTTAGTCTTTTGACTAAGAAGGTGTTAAGGGAAGCTGGGGATAAAAACAATCCTTTAAATTACAATAAATTTATTAAAGCTGTTTATAAGCTAGCTATCAGCTACTCTATTTTTCAGATCAATTAAATTCCCTCTGAATTATATAAAAATAGGAAGAAGGTTTAGCGCTAAAATGTTATTTTTGCGTTATGGCACTACAAGAAGATAATTTTAAAAAGGTAATTTCTCACGCAAAAGAATACGGATTTGTTTTTCAATCTTCTGAGATTTATGACGGCCTGAGCGCTGTATATGACTACGCCCAACAAGGGGTAGCATTAAAAAACAATATTAAAGAGTATTGGTGGCGTTCTATTGTGCAGATGAATGAAAATATAGTGGGTATAGATACTGCTATTTTTATGCATCCTACTGTCTGGAAAGCTTCTGGGCATGTAGATGCATTTAACGATCCTCTTATAGACAATAAAGATTCCAAAAAACGCTACCGTGCAGACGTCCTAATAGAAGACCATGTGGCCAAAATAGAGGCTAAAATTGACAAAGAAATAGATAAGGCCGCAAAGCGTTTTGGCGTTTCTTTTGACAGGCAACAATACATGGACACTAATGAGAGAGTGTCCGGCTATATAGCTCAATCAAAAGAAATATTAGTCCGTATGGGACTGGCCCTCACAGAAGAAAACCTCCCTGATGTAAAAGCCCTTATAGAAGAACTAGGAATTGTTTGCCCTGTTTCAGGATCTGCCAATTGGACAGATGTAAAACAGTTTAACCTGATGTTTGGGACTAAAATTGGTGCTAGCGCAGACTCTGCTATAGATTTATATCTGAGGCCAGAAACCGCACAAGGAATTTTTGTAAACTTTTTAAATGTTCAGAAAACAGGCCGTATGAAAATTCCTTTTGGAATTGCTCAAATAGGGAAGGCCTTTAGAAATGAAATTGTGGCAAGACAATTTATTTTCCGTCAAAGAGAGTTTGAACAAATGGAAATGCAATTTTTTGTACGTCCAGGAACTCAAAAAGACTGGTATGAAAAATGGAAAGAAACAAGAATAAAATGGCACCATTCTTTAGGATTTTCTCAAGAAAACTTTCGCTTTCATGACCACGATAAATTAGCACATTACGCTGACGCTGCTGCAGACATAGAATTTAAATTTCCTTTTGGCTTTAAGGAATTAGAGGGCATTCACTCTAGAACAGACTTTGACTTGAGTAGTCACGAAAAGCATTCTGGAAAAAAATTACAATACTTTGACCCTGAATTAAACGAGTCTTATGTTCCTTATGTAGTAGAAACGTCTATTGGAGTAGATAGGATGTTTTTGGCAGTATTTTCTAAAGCCCTTGAGGAAGAGCCCTTAGAAAATGGAACTACTAGAACGGTGCTTAAATTACCTGCTGTTCTAGCCCCTACTAAAGCGGCTATCTTACCTTTGGTTAAAAAAGATGGTCTTTCAGAACTAGCACTTGAAATTTTTCATGAGCTGCAGTGGGATTTTGCAGTGGCTTTTGATGAAAAAGACGCAGTGGGCAGAAGGTATAGAAGGCAAGACGCCTTAGGAACGCCTTTTTGTATTACAGTAGACCATCAGACTAAAGAAGACCAGACCGTGACTATTAGACATAGAGACTCTATGGAGCAGGAAAGAGTTGCTGTTAAGGACCTTTCTGCTATTATAGATTTGGCGGTGAACGCAAAGCATTGGTTAAAAAAAATGAATTAATTCATGAAAATCGTTTCTTATAATGTCAATGGCATTAGAGCTGCTCTTAAAAAAGAATTTATAGATTGGTTGGTAGCTACCGCTCCAGACGTTTTATGTATTCAAGAGACCAAAGCCCATAAAGAACAACTAGACTTAAGCGTGTTTGAAGCGGCTGGCTATCCTTATCACTATTGGTTTTCTGCCCAGAAAAAAGGCTATAGTAGCGTGGCTATTCTGTGTAAAGAAAAACCAGATGCCGTAGTTTATGGCACAGGAATAGATTATATGGACGCAGAGGGAAGAAACCTTCTGGTACGTTATAAAGATATTTCTATTATGAGCATGTACCTACCCTCTGGAACCAATTTAGATCGCTTGGACTTTAAGTTTAAGTATATGGATGATTTTTTGGAATACTCAAAAACACTTAGAAAGACAGACCCAAATTTAGTGATTTGTGGAGACTACAATATTTGCCACCAGGCTATAGACATACATGACCCAGTGCGCAATAAAACGGTTTCTGGTTTTTTACCAGAAGAAAGGGCTTGGCTGTCTCATTTCTTAGAAAGCGGTTTTACAGATAGTTTTAGACATTTAAACAAAGCTCCAGACCAATACAGCTGGTGGAGCTACAGAGCCAACGCAAGGGCTAATAACAAAGGCTGGCGTTTAGATTATGCACTTGTGAGTAAGTCTTTAGAGGCAAAAATTACAAAAGCACAAATTTTAAGTGCAGCGGTTCATTCTGACCACTGCCCAATCACTGTAGAAATTTCTTTATAAATGAAATATACCCAACTGCCCCATTCTCAAATTAAAGTAAGTAAAATATGCCTTGGCACCATGACTTGGGGCAAGCAAAATTCTCAAGTAGATGCCTTTGAGCAAATGAATTACGCTTTAGATAAAGGGGTGCAGTTTTTTGACACTGCTGAATTATATCCAGTTCCTGCTGCAGCTGAGAGGTACGCTCATACAGAGATTATTATTGGTAATTGGTTGGAGAAAAACAAGAAGAGGGAAGAGATTGTCTTGGCTTCAAAAATTGCAGGAAAAGCAGCTTTTACTGAGTTTATTAGAAAAACAGGCTTTAGCAAAGAGGCTTTAAATACAGCTTTAGAAGGCAGTTTAAAAAGATTAAAGACAGATTATCTAGATTTATACCAGTTACACTGGCCAGAAAGGAATACTAACTTTTTTGGGAAAAGAGGTTATGTTCACGATGAAAATGAGCAATGGGAAGATAACTTTCAAGCCATTTTAGAGACTTTAAAAAGCTTTGTGAAAGCAGGTAAAATTAGACAAATAGGTATTTCAAATGAGAATCCTTGGGGGGCTATGCGTTATTTAGAGATCCATAAACAAGACCCCACTTTTCCTAGAATGATCACTTGTCAAAATCCGTATAGCCTTTTAAATAGACTTTATGAAACCGGAATGGCAGAAGTATCTATGAGAGAAAACATAGGTCTTTTGGCTTATTCTCCTCTTGGGTTTGGTGTGCTTTCAGGAAAATATTTAGAAGGTCAAAAGCCGGAAAACGCTAGGGTGACCTTATTTCCTAATTACAACCGCTACAGTGTGGGGCAAAATATTCCTGCCACAGAAGCCTATGCCGCTATTGCTAAGCAGCACGGTCTCTCCCTTACGCAAATGGCTTTGGCCTATGTGAATACCAGGCCTTTTGTCACTTCTAATATTATTGGGGCTACTTCTATGGCGCAGTTAGAAGAAAATATAGGCAGTATTCACACGTTTTTGTCTGAGGAAGTATTAAAGGCCATAGAGGAAGTGCACAACACCTATCCAAACCCTGGACCATAAAAAAGCGCTTAAAATAAATGCGCCACCAGCTCTTCAATTCTGCCAAGACTTATTACTTTAATAGGGGTGTTTTTGGCCGTTATTTTGTTGTGCTTTGACACTATAATTTGCTCAAAACCAAGTTTTGCGGCTTCTGAAATACGCTGGTCTACTCTTTGTACGGGTCTTATTTCTCCTGCCAGTCCAACTTCTGCCGCAAAGCAAATACTTCTGTCTATGGCGTGGTCTTGATTGCTAGAGAGAATAGCTCCTATTACTGCTAAATCTAAGGCTGGATCTTCTATAGAAATTCCTCCTGTAATATTTAGAAATACATCTTTTGCACCTAAGAGAAAACCAGCTCTTTTTTCTAAGACGGCTAAAAGCATATTGAGTCTTTTTGCATTGTATCCAGTAGTAGAGCGCTGTGGCGTGCCGTAAACAGCCGTACTCACTAGCGCTTGTATTTCTACCATTAAAGGTCTCATACCGTCTAAGGAAGCAGCAATAGCAGTGCCACTTAAACCGTCATCTTGTTTAGATATCAGAATTTCTGAGGGGTTGTTTACCTCTCTAAGTCCTCCCCCATGCATTTCATAAATACCCAGTTCTGCTGTGGCCCCAAAACGGTTTTTTAAGGATCTTAAAATTCTATATACATAGTTCCTGTCTCCCTCAAATTGTAATACAGTGTCTACCATATGCTCTAAAATTTTAGGCCCAGCCAGACTGCCGTCTTTGGTAATGTGACCTATGAGTATAACGGGGGTATTGGTTTCTTTTGCAAAACTAATGAGCTCTGCAGTACATTCTTTAATTTGTGACACACTGCCTGCGGCAGACTCTATATGGTCTGTCTGTAGGGTTTGGATAGAATCTATCACCAATATGTCTGGATCTATCTCTGCAATTTGTTTAAAAATATTTTGAGTCTTTGTCTCTGTGAGAATAAAACAATTTTCACTAGAGGGCATAATCCTATCCGCCCTCATTTTTATTTGCTTTTGACTTTCTTCTCCAGAAACATAGAGGGTTTTATAGGGAAGTTTTAAGGCAATTTGTAGCAAAAGGGTGCTTTTTCCAATACCAGGTTCTCCGCCTAATAATACCAAAGACCCAGGCACAAGACCCCCTCCTAATACCCTGTTAAACTCTTGGTTTAGGGTGTCTAGGCGCAGCTCATTTTCTGTACTAATGTCTCCTACTTTTAAGGGTTTATTAATTGATTTTATTCCAGTTGCTGTGCTTTTCCAAGCCTTTTTTTCAGGGGTAACTAACACTTCTTCAACCACGGTGTTCCATTGCTTACACGCTCCACATTGGCCTACCCATTTAGCGTAATTATTTCCGCAATTTTGACAGAAAAAAGAAGTTTTAAGTTTAGTCATGGGGCTTATTTTTCAAATTATTTTTAGCACTTACAAAAGGAATAATTAAAAAAGAAATCCCACCAAGAACTACAATGAGGAGCGTTTGAGAGATCCACATAATCCATCCCAGGGCGTTGCCTGCAACCGCACTAATTCCAAAAATAGCCACTGATTTTTGAACGGCAATAGGGTAGAGGCCAATTCCTCCATTGGTGGCAGACATGGCAAAAGTTCCCGCTACAAAAGCCACTAATAGTTCCGAAAAGTCTAAAGTAATTGTTTCTGGAACAGTATACTTTACAACCCAAAACATTCCAATATAAGCCGCCCAAATAAAAAGGGTATGTCCTATAAAGGCCCACTTTTGTTCCATTTTAAAAACACTAAAAACTCCGGTAAAAAGATCTCCAATAGTATCTTTAATTTTCACAAAAAATAAATGTTTGGAGTTAAAAACAAGCCATAAAATAACACTGCCTAAAAGCATTAGCAGCAGAATAATGATACTTATTTTAATCCAAGAAACACCTTTTTCTTCAAAGAAATTCAGAAGGACATCGGTCTGTAAGACCAGAGTAAACCCAATGACAAGAAAAAGCATGATTAAATCTATAATTCTCTCTGTAATAATGGTGCCAAAGCCTTTTTGAAAAGGCACTTTTTCATAGGTCCTCAGGGCAGTAGCTCTTAAAATTTCTCCAGATCTAGGAATTCCAAGATTGGCAAAATAACCCATTAATATAATTAAAATATTACTTTTTAAAGTGGGGTGGTAACCCATTGGTATTAGGAGGTAGTTCCACCTTATAGCTCTAGAGAGGTGACTTAGGGCGCCAATAATTAGTGAAAGGCTTACCCAAATGGGGTCTGCGGTGATTATATATGAATATATTAAATGGCGGTCTTCTGGGCTTGTATTGGTATAGGTATGCCATACTAAAAACAACCCAAAGGCTATAGGGCCTAATGTTTTTAAAGCTTTGAGAAGGTTTTTTTTCAAATTATGTCAGTAGATTATTGGTTTCATTTGGAAAAACCAATGCAGGTGAAAAAGTTTTAGCTTCTTCTAAATCCATAATGGCATAGGTCATTATAATTAGTACGTCTCCAATATTTACCTTATGGGCGGCAGCACCATTTAAAGTAATTTCTCCACTATTTCTTGGACCAGGGATTGCATAGGTTTCTAGGCGTTCTCCGTTGGTGTTGTTTACAATCTGAACTTTTTCACCTTGTATAATGTTAGCAGCATCCATAAGGTCTTCATCTATGGTAATACTTCCAATATAGTCAAGGTCTGCCCCAGTGACTTTTACGCGGTGAATCTTAGATTTTACAAGGTGTATTTGCATGGATCAAAGATATGAAATTTAGATATTTTTAGTGGTTTCTATTTCTATATTATCTAACAAGCGCACCCCTTCTAATAAAACAGCTGTCAAAATTCTTCCTTCCTCATAATTTTGACTAGATATGAGCGGCTGTAAGGTTTTTCCGGAGACAAATTCAAAGTAAAAAACATGTAGCCCAGGAGTTTGTTCTAATTTTGCTATGGCTTTTTTTCTAAGTATATGTAAAGAGGTAGTGCCCTTTTGAGAAGCAGTCCATTGTAGTGTCTTAAAAATAATCCCTGCTTGTGCACGTCCTTTTGCACTGAGCCTTTCATTTCTAGAGCTCATGGCCAATCCGTTTGCTTCTCTTATAATAGGGCAACCTAAAACACGGATAGGCTGCTTTTTTTTTGCCACTAATTGTTTAATGATGACTAATTGTTGAAAATCTTTTTCTCCAAAATAAGCCCTGTTTGGCTGGACACATTCAAACAATTTTTCTACAACAGTGCCCACGCCATTAAAATGACCAGGCCTGTCTGCTCCTTCCCAAAATTGGTCTATGCCTTTAAAATCATATATTTTTGAAAACAGCCCTTCTGGGTACATTTCTAAAGCAGAGGGAGCAAAAAGGATAATAGCTACTCTTAGGGTGCTTAATAAATTTTTATCCGCCTCTAAACTAGAAGGGTATTTTTCTATGTCTGCTTGGTTACTAAACTGTGTTGGGTTTATAAAAATACTGACCACTACCACCTCATTTTCATGGGCCGCTCTAGAAACTAAACTTAAATGACCAGGGTGTAAAGCCCCCATAGTAGGGACAAAGCCTATGCTTCCCTGCCTGCTTTTAATAGGATTTAATAGAGATACTAAAGATTTTTTATTAAAAATAACATCCATAATATGAGTTAAATGGGCAGCAAACTTACTATAATTACGGCTAATCTCTATAATTTTCGTAATTTTCCCACTTCCCAAGGGATTTTATTAAAACATATACTGTATGAATGGTAAAAAGATATTATTTGTATCTTCTGAATTAGTGCCCTATTTGCCAGAGAACGAAGTGTCTCAAATGTCATATGAGGCGCCAAGGATGGTGAACGGAAATGGTGGGCAGATTAGAATTTTTATGCCTAAGTACGGTAATATCAATGAGCGCAGGCACCAACTTCATGAAGTCATTAGGCTCTCTGGAATGAACTTAGTAATCAATGACATGGACATGCCGCTTATTATTAAAGTAGCATCTATCCCAAAAGAGCGCATTCAAGTTTATTTTATTGACAATGAAGAATACTTTAAAAGAAAGGCTACTTTTAAAGATGCAGCCGGTGCTTTGTTCCCAGACAATGATGAACGCGCCATCTTCTTTGCTAAAGGCGTTGTAGAAACAGTTAAGAAATTAAACTGGACTCCAGACATTATTCACGTTCATGGTTGGTTGGCGTCTTTATTGCCTCTATACCTTAGAAAATTCTATGCAGATGAGCCGCTTTTTTCTGAGAGTAAAATTGTGACCTCTGTGTACAAAAAAGGATTTGAAGGCACTCTAGACCAGAACATGTACAAGAAAATTGCCTTTGACGGTATTGCAGAAACAGATATAAGTCCTTTAAAAACACCCGATTATAATAATTTGTTAAAAGTAGCTGTGGATCACTCAGATGCCATTATTTTAGCGGCAGAAGAAATTCCAGAAGAACTTAAAAACCACATAGCCGGCCTCCAAAAACCTGTATTACCTTATGTTTCTTTACAAGAATTTGAAGAAGCATATGCCCACTTTTACAACACTGAAGTATTAAAGTAGAGTCAATGAACGTGATTGAAAGGACATTAAAAAATGTATTAATTTTTGGGTTAGTGGTCTTGGGAGCTTCTTCTTGTCAAGACCAGATTATTTTAGAAGGCGAGGGAATTATTAGTGGAGAAATTTTTGAAACTAGCAAAGCTACTTTTGACGTTTTTGCCACCAATAAAAATGTGATAGCCGTACAAACCAATAAGCTGCCTTTATACCAGTTAGGAAATTTTAACCACTCTGTTTTTGGAAAAACAAGTGCCTCTGTAGCCACACAACTGCGTTTACAAAACAGCCAAGGCAATCCTGTATTTGGTGTTAGGGCTCAGAATGACGAGCGTTCAGCAACAACTCAGGAAAATGAAAGGGCTACTGCTGTTTATTTATACATACCTTTTCAGATTAAATCTAACTCAGATTTAGATTTAGACGGTCTTATAGATGCCTATGATTCAGACCCAACAAACCCTAATAGTGATTCTGACGGAGACGGTTTAACAGATATTATAGAGAACAACTCAGGAACCAATCCTTTAAATCCAGACACAGATGGTGATGGGATTAATGACGCAGCAGATTTAGAAACTGCTTTTAATTTGTTTGCCAAGCCTTTTGATTTAGATAGTATTTACGGAGATAGAGATAAGTCATTTACACTCACGGTTAAAAAATTGGACTATTTTTTGAGAGATTTAGATCCAAGTACCAATTTTATTGAAACTCAGGAATACTTTTCAGACCAGATTTTTGACCCTGCTTTCACTAGCAACGTACTTTTCAAAGGATCTGTTAACATTTCTGACAAGGAGTTTTTGTTTTACAATACTGACAATGCAGAAACGCCAGATATAAATGAATCTTTAACTTTGGCTTCCAGATTAAACCCTGGTATTAGAATACCTTTAAATATAGATTTCTTTCAAAGATTTCTCCTAGATCAGGAAGGTTCAGACAATTTAATTAGCCAGTCTAATTTTACTACTTACCTAAGAGGTTTGCACTTCTCTGTGGCAGAGCAGGACAATATACTGCTGTTATTAGACTTTACAAGAGCTAATATTACTATGGAGTACAGCTATGATGTGTACAGCGCAGATGGGGTAAAAACAGAAGCTCAAAGGCAGTACATTTTAAGCCTACTCACTGGGGGCTCCGGCTTCCCAATCATTGGAAATGCTGTAAACACCATTACAAATCCAAGCTACTCCCCAGCAGTTTTAAAAGCCCTAAACAATTCAGAAAATGCATCTAGAATTTACTTAAAAGGAGGCGTAGGCTTGTACAGTGAGCTCACCCTATTTTCTGGACCAAACGAACTAGCCCTCATTGAGCAAATAAAAGCCAATAGGTGGGTGGTCAATGAAGCCCGCCTTGTCTTTTACGTAGACACAGCTTCACTAAGTGGGGTTTCACTGCCAGAGCCACCTAGGCTGTACCTTTACAACGCAGAAACTTTAGAGCCTTTAATGCGTTTTAACACTGAGGTCTATCAAGATGACACACCGCTAGGAGTTTTTAAAAACTACGACGGTATATTGCAAACTGTAAATGGAAAAGGCACTAAGTATATGGTGCGCATTACAGACCATATAAATAATATACTATTGAGAGACGCACCTAATGCCAAATTAGCTTTAGGGGTGACCTCAGACATTAGAGTAAATCTAACATCAACCGCCAAATTGCCAAATGGAGAAAGTGGAAAGCTTCCTATCATGGCCACTACCACCCCACTAGGTACCGTGTTGTTTGGAAACAATGTAGCGGCTGAGAATGCAGACAAAAAGTTACAATTAGAGATCTTTTATACCAAATCTAACTAAGCGCTTAAAATTATGTGTGGAATTGTTGGCTATATAGGTCACAGACCTGCTTACCCTATTATATTAAAAGGCTTGTCTAGGCTTGAATACAGAGGCTATGACTCTGCAGGAATTGCCCTCTTTCAAGAGGACCAAATTCTCATTAGTAAGACTAAGGGAAAGGTCTCAGATTTAGAGTTAAAAGCCCAAGAGCTATCTAAGAGTCTTTCAGGAATAGGAATAGGGCATACCCGTTGGGCTACTCATGGAGTTCCCAATGACATAAACTCACATCCCCACCTTTCTAACTCAGGTCAGTTGGTGATTATTCACAACGGAATTATTGAGAATTATGACGCCATAAAAACAGAACTTATAAAAAGAGGCTATGTATTCCATTCAGACACAGATACTGAGGTACTCATAAACCTCATAGAAGAAGTAAAGAAAAAAGAAGGTGTAAAACTTGGTAAAGCAGTGCAATTAGCTCTTAATGAAGTGGTAGGCGCTTATGCCATAGCGGTCTTTGATTTGGAAAAGCCAGATGAAATTGTAGTAGCAAAATTAGGAAGCCCCTTAGCTATTGGAATAGGAGAAGATGAGTTTTTTATAGCCTCAGACGCCTCCCCTTTTATAGAATACACTACAGACGCCCTCTACTTAGAAGACCATGAAATGGCTATTTTAAAAGCGGGTAAAAAAATAAAACTAAGAAAGATTAAGGATGACACCCCAGCGACTCCTAATATTTTAGCCCTCCAACTCTCTTTAGACCAAATAGAAAAAGGAGGCTATGACCATTTTATGCTCAAAGAGATTTACGAGCAGCCCAAGGCCATTCAAGACACCTATAGGGGGAGGCTTAGGCCAGAAGAGGGTTTAATTAAAATGGCTGGAATAGACCAGCATTTAGAGCGTTTTTTAAAAGCCAAACGCATAGTAGTAGTTGCCTGTGGCACCTCATGGCATGCAGGATTAGTGGCAGAGTATATTTTTGAAGAACTAGCCAGAATTCCTGTAGAGGTAGAATACGCTTCTGAATTTAGATATAGAAACCCTATTATTGGCCCAGAAGATATAGTGATAGCCATTTCGCAATCAGGAGAAACGGCAGATACCTTAGCTGCCATTAAGCTGGCCAAGGAAAAAGGAGCCTTTGTTTTTGGCGTGTGTAATGTAGCGGGTTCCTCTATAGCCCGTGCTACAGACGCAGGAGCTTACACGCATGCAGGGCCAGAAATTGGCGTAGCCTCTACCAAAGCCTTTACCACTCAGATCACAGTCTTAAGCCTTATGGCTCTTAAATTAGCTAAGGAAAAAGGGGTGATGTCTAGTACAGATTTCCACACCTATTTAAATGCCTTAGCACAAATTCCCGCTCAGGTTGCTTTGGCCTTAGAGGCCGATGCCGCTATAAAAGAAATAGCCAAGGTATATAAAGACGCCACCAACTGCTTGTATTTAGGGCGTGGCTTTAATTTTCCAGTAGCCTTAGAGGGAGCGCTTAAGTTAAAAGAGATTAGTTATATACATGCAGAAGGTTACCCAGCTGCAGAAATGAAGCACGGCCCTATAGCCCTTATAGACGAACAAATGCCAGTGGTAGTAATTGCTACAAAAAGAGGTCATTATGAAAAAGTAGTGAGCAATATTCAGGAAATTAAATCTAGAAGTGGGAAAATCATAGCCATTGTAACCAAAGGAGATGTAACGGTAAGAGGCTTGGCAGACCATGTCATAGAAGTGCCAGAAACCCTAGATTGGTTAAGCCCATTAATTACTACATTACCTTTGCAATTACTTTCGTACCACATGGCAGTTTTAAGAGGTTGTAACGTAGACCAGCCTAGAAATTTAGCAAAATCTGTAACCGTAGAGTAAGTTTTATTTCGAATTTCTCAGTTTAGATACCTAATTATTTAGAAAAATAATTTCAGCAAAGCGCTTTTTTATTAAATAATTAAAAAAATCATTATCTTGCTTTGATAATCTAAACTAAAAAAACTTATGAAAAACCTTTTATTTATGTTTTTACTGTGCTTGGCTTTTGTAGGCTATTCACAGACTACTATTAAGGGAACTGTAGTAGACAGCAATAGCATGCCGGTTCCAGGAGCTAACGTTGTAATAGACGGAAAGCCTATAGGTACTGTCACAGATTTTGACGGAAAGTTTATTCTTGAAACTTCTGAAGTCCCACCATTTACAATAAAAATCACTAGCATTGGCTATGCCCAAGCTATCTTTAAAATAACATCTAAAAGCCAAACGGTTCAGGTGACTCTTGAGGAGGCTAACACCATGTTAGATGAAATTGTAATTTCTGCTTCTAGAACACCAGAGCGTTTGTTTGAATCTCCAGTAACTGTGGAGCGTTTTGGAATTAAAGAAATAAAAAATACGGCTTCTGCAGATTTTTATGACGGTCTTGAAAACTTAAAAGGAGTTGATGTCAACACCAACTCTCTAACCTTTAAGTCTATTAACACCAGAGGTTTTGCCACCTTTGCCAACACGCGTTTTATGCAGTTGGTAGACGGAATGGACAATGCTACACCCGCGCTTAACTTCCCAATTGGAAACTTAGTAGGATTGATAGAGACAGATGTTCTAAGCGTAGAATTATTACCAGGAGCCGCTTCTGCCCTATATGGGGCAAACGCCTTTAACGGTATTCTACTTATGAGATCTAAGAGTCCATTTGATTATGAAGGAGTAAGTGCCACTATTAAAAGAGGTATTACAGCTCAAAATACTCCAGGCCCAACTGGAAGTGCTGAAAACAATGCCTATACAGATGTTGGGATTAGACTGGCCAAGAAATTTTCAGATAAATTTGCCGCTAAAGTAAATGTGGGCTACCTAAAAGGGACAGATTGGGTGGCCAATAATGAAACAGACAAAAGAAATAATGGAAACACTAGGGCCAACCTAGACTATGACGGAGTAAACATCTACGGAGATGAGGTGTCTACTAACATTAAGCAAGTAGCAGTTGCTTTAGAAGCCGCAGGAATACTACCAGGTGGAGCAAATGCTCTAGTACCCTCTGTAATAGTCTCTAGAGTAGGCTATAGAGAAAGTGACTTAACCAACTACAATGCAGAGAGTTTTAAGGCAGACTGGGGTTTATTTTTTAGGCCTTTTGCCAATGACCTTGAAATTTCATACGTAGGAAAGTACGGAACAGGAAATACCATTTACCAAGGAACCAACCGTTACAACATTAAAAACTTTGTTCAGCAACAGCATAAAATTGAGGTGCGCAATGACAACTTCTTTTTTAGAGGGTACGTAGTTGCAGACAATGCGGGAGACTCTTATGACATGGTATTTACCGGAATTAATATTAACAGAGCCTGGAAAGATGACCAAACATGGTTTGGACAGTACACAGGAAACTTTGTACAAGCAACTCTTGGGGGCGCTACTAACGAAACAGCTCACGCCGTAGCTTTAGCTGCAGCAGAAACTGGACGTTTTTTACCAGGATCTTCAGAATTCCAAGCGGCGTTCGACAAAAGTGTGAATGATCCAAACTTAGGAACAGGCTCAAAATTCCAAGACGCTTCTAAGTACTACCACGCAGACGCAAACTACAATTTCAGTCACTTAATTGATTTTGCAGACATACAAATTGGAGGTTCTTTTAGAAGGTACAATTTAAATTCTTTTGGAACCATCTACACAGATTTTGACGGACCTATTTCATACAATGAAGCGGGTATTTACACTCAAATTCAAGAGAGTTTTGAAATGAGTGGTGAAGCTTCTTTAAAGTTAACAGGCTCTGTGCGTTATGACAAATCTGAATTCTTTGAAGGATTCTTCTCACCAAGGCTATCTGCAGCATACTTCTTTAACAGAAATCACAATTTGCGTTTCTCTTTACAAACAGGATTTAGAAACCCAACTACTCAAGATTTATTTATAGGCTTAGATGCTGGAAGGGCTATTTTAGTAGGCTCTGCTGGTGACAACTTAGACCGTTACTCTAAAAATTATGCAGTGAGTACTACAGGCCAAAATTTATATGGACAACCCGCTTCTATCACCCAAACAGGTAGGGCTGCATATGAAAATTCTTATACAGGTAGCTCAGTTCTAGCCTTAGGTGCTACTGGAAACCCAGCCGTTTTAGAAGTCTCTAACCCAGATTTGGTAAAGCCAGAGCAGGTAACATCTATGGAGGTAGGATATAGAGGTAAAATAGGAAATAATATTTCCATAGACGCCAGTGTTTATTACAACCAGTACAAAGACTTTATTGCAGGAGAATTTGTGATAGCTCCTCTTTACGGTACTGCTGGTGACAACAGCTTATCTGTAGCTGCTATAGCCGCGGGAGATTTTAAGACATACCAGGCATACACCAACTCTCCTACAGACGTGAACTCTTTTGGAGGGTCAGGAATGATTACTGCTAGGGTATTTAAAAAGTTTGAACTAGATGCTAGTTACACTTATACCAAGCAAGATTTTGACCGCGAATTATACCCAGACTTCAGAACTAGCTTTAACACACCAGAGCACAAGGTAAAGGCCAGCTTTGGCTCTCCAAATGTGATAGAGAATTTTGGATTTAATGTAGCTTGGAGATGGAGTGATGATTATTTCTGGGAAGCTACCTTTGGAGATGGAGAAGTTCCTTCTTTTTCTACCATAGATGCTCAGGTAAACTATACCATTCCTTCTTTAAAGTCTACTATTAAGTTAGGAGCTGCCAACTTAGGGGGTTATGACTATTTCACTGCCTTTGGAACTGGTTTAATTGGGTCTCAATACTATCTTTCATTAACTATTAACAACTAATTATGCTACATATATCTATTAATATAAAGAAGTACATGCCTTTATTTTTAGGGGCTGCATTATTGGTTTCCTGTGAACAAGACCCAATAACAGGGCCAGAGCCAGCGGCAGAACTTCCCGTTTTAACTGCAGGAAGCTTAAATGTGAGTAAATATGTCTCTGTAGGAAATTCGCTTACGGCAGGCTTTACAGACGGGGCTTTGTTTAAAGCGTCTCAGCAAATGTCTATGCCTAGCATATTGGCGCAGAAATTTGCGCTTATTGGGGGAGGTGCTTTTAAACAGCCTTTAATGAATGACAACAATGGGGGCCTTTTAGCGGGAGGTAGTATGATTCCAGGAGTTGGGCCTAGATTATTTTTTAATGGGGCTGGCCCAGCTTCTTTATTGACAGTGAACCCAGGCGCTCTACCAACCACAGACATTGCTACCAATAAGCCAACAGGGCCTTTTAATAATATGGGAGTTCCTGGCGCTAAGAGTTTTCATTTATTAGCTCCTGGATATGGAAATATTGCCAACGTAGCCTTGGGAAGAGCCAACCCATATTTTGTAAGAATGGCTTCTACTCCTAACGCTACTGTATTGGCAGACGCAATGGCACAAGCGCCTACTTTTTTTTCTCTTTGGATAGGAAATAATGATGCCTTAGGCTATGCCACCACAGGAGGTGACGGCACCAACCCGCTCACTCCAATTTCTGGAGCTCCAGGGGTTGGCTTTGACGGCACCTATGCAGCTATAATTGCCACTATGACAGCTAGTGGCGCCAAAGGAGTGGTAGCTAATGTTCCTTATGTAACTAGTCTGCCACATTTTACTACCGTACCTCATAATCCGCTACCATTAGACGCTGCCACTGCGGCGGCTGTAAATGCGGCTTATGCTGCATATAATGGAGGCCTACAAGCTGCTTTTCAGGCTTTGCAGGCAACAGGACTTTTAACAGCAGCAGAAGTGGCTAAAAGACAAATTATATTTAAAGCAGGCGCCGGAAACGCAGTGGTGATTTTTGACGAATCTCTTACAGATTTAGGTGCTATTAATCCTGCTTTTGCTGGTTTGCAAAAAATAAGACAGGCTACTGCAGCAGACCTGTTAATACTGCCAGCATCTTCATTTATTGGCACACTAGCGGTAGCTGGAAATCCAGCTACTGTTAACGGAGTAGCAGTTCCATTAGCAGATAAATGGGTATTGACACCACAAGAACAAGCAGAAATTAAAACTGCTATTGACGGCTATAACGCTATTATTAAGGCGGCAGCTACTTCTAAAGGTCTTGCTTTTTTTGACGCCAACCTTTATATGCAGCAGTTGGCTACAACTGGTATTACAGACGGCAAATTTACAGTGTCTTCTAGATTAGTAACTGGAGGCGTTTTCTCCTTAGACGGAGTACATCCAAACCCAAGAGGTTATGCTTTATTAAGCAATTTAATGATGAAGACTTTAGACGCTACTTATGGGTCTAATTTTCAAGCTTCAGGAAACCTTTTAAATATAGGGAACTACCCAACTAACTTTAGCCCCGCTTTACAATAGGTTAAAGAGTTTATTGTTTAAAAAAGCGGGTTTTTTCCAACAGAGGTAAAAACCCGCTTTTTGCTTTTTACAAAAAGAGGCTTTTGCCGTTTTTAATTACAAGAGAAAGGCCTATATTTGCAGCCTGAAATTAGAGTATTGTACGCTCCAATTTTCAAGAAAGCATGTAAACCTTTATAAACAATAGAAAAATGGCTCAAGCTAACGCTAAAGTTTCACAAATCATTGGCCCTGTAGTAGATGTAGAATTTAATGCGGGTACTCCATTACCTAGAATTTATGACTCTTTGGAGATCATAAAAAAAGACGGTAGTATTTTGGTATTAGAAGTACAGTCTCACGTGGGTGAGAATACAGTGCGCACCATAGCAATGGACTCTACAGACGGATTGAGTAGAGGTACTGCTGTTACTGCAACAGGAAGTGCCATACAAATGCCAGTGGGAGACGCTGTTTACGGGCGTTTATTTAATGTGATTGGAGATGCTATAGACGGTTTAGGAAATTTGCCTAAGACTGGAAAAGACGGATTGCCTATTCACAGAGAAGCCCCTAGATTTGAAGACCTTTCTACTTCTACAGAAGTATTGTTTACAGGGATTAAGGTAATTGACCTCATTGAGCCTTACGCCAAAGGAGGCAAAATTGGATTATTTGGTGGTGCAGGAGTTGGAAAAACAGTATTGATTCAAGAGCTTATTAACAACATTGCAAAAGGACACGGTGGTTTATCTGTTTTTGCAGGAGTGGGAGAGCGCACAAGAGAAGGAAATGACTTGCTTAGAGAGATGTTAGAGTCTGGTATTATTAAATACGGAGATGACTTTATGCACTCTATGGAAGCAGGTGGTTGGGACTTGAGCAAAGTAGACAAAGCGGTGATGAAAGAATCTAAAGCTACTTTTGTTTTTGGCCAAATGAATGAGCCTCCAGGAGCTCGTGCTCGTGTAGCCCTTTCCGGATTGACCATTGCAGAATATTTTCGTGATGGAGCAGGAGAAGGTCAAGGTAAAGACGTATTGTTTTTTGTAGACAACATTTTCCGTTTTACTCAGGCAGGATCTGAGGTATCGGCCCTTTTAGGCCGTATGCCCTCTGCGGTAGGGTACCAACCCACTTTGGCAACAGAAATGGGAGCCATGCAAGAGCGCATTACCTCTACTAAAAGAGGCTCTATTACCTCTGTTCAGGCGGTATACGTTCCTGCAGACGATTTAACAGATCCAGCACCAGCAACAACTTTTGCTCACCTAGACGCTACTACGGTATTGTCTAGAAAGATTGCAGAGTTAGGTATTTATCCAGCGGTAGACCCGTTAGATTCTACTTCTAGAATTTTAACGGCAGAGATTTTAGGAAAAGACCATTACCACTGTGCTCAAAATGTAAAAGAGCTATTACAGCGCTATAAAGAATTACAAGATATTATTGCCATTCTTGGAATGGAAGAATTGTCAGAAGAAGACAAGCTTGCCGTAACAAGGGCTAGAAGGGTTCAACGTTTCTTGTCTCAGCCTTTTCACGTGGCAGAGCAGTTTACAGGAATACCAGGGGTGTTAGTAGATATTAAAGAGACTATAAAAGGTTTTAATATGATTATGGATGGTGAATTAGACCACATACCAGAATCTGCTTTTAACCTAAAGGGAACCATTGAAGAAGCTATTGAAGCTGGAGAGAAAATGTTGGCAGAAGTCTAATTTTCAAGACTAAAAAGTAAGACTATGTATTTAGAAATAGTATCCCCAGAAGCCACTTTATACGCAGGTGAAATTAGTTCAGTAAGCGCACCAGGTAAAGATGGTTTCTTCCAAATTTTAAGTGCCCATGCTGCTTTAGTTGCGTCATTGGGAACAGGAGAAATTAAACTACAAGGAGTGGCAGCAATGCCTTTAGGGCATGCGTCTAAATTTACAGCACTAGAAAAAGGAGTGTATACACTTTCTATTCAAAGCGGCACTCTAGAGATTAAAAACAACAAAATAATAGTCTTAGCAGACTAATAATACAGTAAAATATTAAAAAGCTGCTAGTTCACTAGCAGCTTTTTTTTTGAAAAATTACCTATGAAAAACATACTATTTGCAGTCTTATTATTGCTCTCAGTTTCACTCAATGCTCAAGACAGTATCAGTACACAGAAATTAGAAGAGGTGGTGCTAAGCGCAGGTAGGATTGCGCTTCCTCTTTCTGAAAACTCTAGAACCATTCAGATTATTAGCCAGGTAGATATTAAGAATGCAGCTGCTACCAATTTAGCAGATTTACTGCAGTCTGTAGCAGGTATAGACATTAGGAGAAGGGGTGCTGGTGGGCAGCAAGCAGACCTCTATATTAGAGGCGGGAGCTTTGACCAAACACTGTTACTCATTGACGGAATTAAAGCAGAAGACCCGCAAACAGGTCACCATACTTTAAATATTGCCCTCCCTATAGCGCTCATAGAGCGTATAGAGATAGTAAAAGGGCCTTCTGCTAGGATTTTTGGCCCCAATGCTTTTACAGGCGCTATTAATATAGTGACTAAAAAAAGCTTAGAAGCCAAAGCAATAGCGAGTGCGGGTTGGGGCTCTTTTGAGCAAACACAAGGTGCCTTAAGCCTGCAACTAGAGCAGAAAAATACAGACCAAATTTTTCATTTTTCTAGGAATACTTCTCAGGGATATAGATATAATACAGATTTTAAAAACAACAACTTCTTTACCAAAGCTACTTTTAACAAACAAGTACAGCCCATTACCCTAATGGCCACTTTTGCTGACCGTGCCTTTGGGGCCAATGGTTTTTACGCTACCCCTTCTGCCACAAATCAGTTTGAGCACACCCAGGCTAGTTTGGTTTCTTTGCAGACCAAAATTGCTAAAGGAAATTGGGTGTATACCCCAAGTGTTTTTTGGAAGCGCAATCAAGACCTATATGTCTTTATTAGAGACAACCCAAGCGTGTATAGAAATCTCCACCTTTCTAATAAAATTGGGGCTGCTATAAATACTTCTTACAGCTCTAAATGGGGAATGACAGGCCTTGGATTAGAAATGGCACAAGTGAGTATTAGGTCTAATAATTTAGGAAATAGAGACCGCCAACAGATCAGTGCCTACCTAGAGCAGCGCTTTTCTTTTTTAGACAAGTCATTAGACATTACCCCTGGGGTGGCACTTAACTACTTTTCTGACTTTAAGTTTCATGCTTTTCCAGGAATAGACCTTGGTTATAAGTGGAGTAAGAAGGTAAAAACCTATGCAAATTTTGGCTATACCTATAGAATACCAACCTATACAGACTTGTTTTATGCAGACAGGACCACTGTTGGAAATGAAAACTTAAAACCAGAAGACGCTTTTTCTTGGGAACTGGGTTTTCAGTTTTCAGAATCTAGAACCACAGCTTCTGTAGCTTTGTTTAATAGAGACACAGAAAACCTTATAGATTACGTAAAGTTTGAAGAAACCGCCCTTTGGGAAGCTCAAAATTTTGCTGCCCTAAGTACTAGAGGAATTGAATTTATTGGCTCACAGCGTTTTAAAATAGCAGATCAATCACAGCAATTTTCTTTTGGCTACACCTATATAGATGACGCCATTAAAAACGTAGCAGTTCCTTTTTCTAGATACGCTATTAACTCATTAAAACACCAATTTACCGCCACCGCTGCTTTGCATTTTTCTAAGCGCATGCCAGCGACCATTAACTATAGGTATATGGAGCGCACTAACGGAATAAACTACAGGGTTTTAGACGCTTCACTAAGAGTTGTAACCCCATCTTTTGTGTGGTCTGTGATAGGAAATAATTTGTTGGATGAAGCTTTTTCAGAGACTAATTTAGTGCCTGCCCCAGGAGCGAATTTTATGTTGGGAGTTCAGTATCAATTAAAATAAAGCCTACTTATCTTCTAGTATATACAATTCCTTTTCCAATAGTGGTGTCTGGGCGGTAGTGTTTTTTAATGGCTGCTTCAAAGTAAGCACCTTCCTTTGGGTGCCCTTTAAAAAGGCTGTGTTTCTGGTCTATCACAATGATAGCTGGGGCTAAAGAGTCTAACAAATACTGCAGTTCTTCTTGGCTGGTTTTGCGTTTGCTAAAATAAGGGAAGAGTTCTTGCCTAAAAAGGTTGCTAGGGTGCGTAACAGCCATGCTAGGAGGTGTTTTATCTAAAATCCAATATCCTATATGGTATTCAAAAAATAAGGCATTCTGGGCGGGTATTTGCGTCGCCTTTAAATAAGAGGCAATGTCAATGCCTTCTCCGTTGTAAAAGCGCCCCTTTTCTTGGTAGTTTTTATAGACAGCTCCGTATTCTATATAAGACTCTAGAGGCGCAATAAACAGAAGTAACAGGCAAATATATAGATACTTTGGTCTTATTATTTTCTTGTCTGCTAGCCCTAAACCCAGCAAAATAAATACAAGCGGGTATACTTGTAGTAAATAGTGTCCATTTACTTTTCCAGCCACTACAAAAGAACTGAGCACTCCTATAGCACAGACCCCAATAATGACGGTGACAAAAGATTTATTTCTTATGACATACACCGCCAAAAGAAGGATAAAAGGACTGATAATTAGTGCATTAAGCCAGTTAAATTGTGCATAGCTGCCCGATGCTAAAAAAATAGACTTCCACCATAGCTCCTGTGCTCCTATTCTAATATACGGAACAGCAGTGGCACCAATTGCTATTAGAATTCCTATACCTAGGCTCAAAATCCTTTGGAGCGCTTTTTTTAAGGGACAGAAATAAAGTGCGCTTGTACTCATAAATAGGCCCAACAACAAAATAGCATAGGCCAAATTTAGTTTGGCCATGGCACTGAGCCCTAGGAATAGCCCCCCTATAAAAAGCTTTCTGCTAGATAGCTCAGTGGCTGTAATAAAATAAAGGCCACTCATAAAAAGAGCCATTGAAATATGTTCAGACATAACGCCCTGTACACTGCCAAATAGGCTGGAAAAGAGTACACTTAAGATGGCTGCAAAGATTGCATTTCTGCTGTTTTTTGTATGTCTAAAGATCATATTATAGACTAAAAATGCGGTATAGCTCACCAGTAGCACACCACCCATTCTAATCCAAAAAAAGCTTTTGCCAAACAGGGCAATCACAGCGGAAAAAAAGCCAAAAGTAAGGGGCGGTTTTAAATCCCAGAGGTAGGTGTAGGGAAGGAACCCGTCTGTCCAGGCCTGCCCCATGAGAATAAAAGTGCTCTCATCCTTGTCTATATAATCTCTAAAGAAAAAAGGGAAACGAATACAAAAGGCTAAGAAGAATAGCCCAAGAAGGGTTTGTAGGTTTCTGTATTTAGACCAAGGGAATGAGCGCTTTTTATTTTGAAATCCCGTATTTGGCAACTTTTTACCTAGGAATATTTTATTTAAAGCACTCATGACTTAGCGGGTTTTGCCTTTTCTTGGAAGGGCAGCTCTTGTAATTTGTCATAGACTAGATGGCTTTCCCAGCCCCTATAAAGAAGGTAGTCTGCGAGTTTCTTTCTTTGCTTTAGCAAGGAAAGATTCTCTAATGAAGTCCCTTTTTTAAAAGAGATTTCATTAAAAATTTCTAGGTATTCTTGCGGATCTATTTCTTTGAGGCCTGCTTTAATACAGTAGCTAGAAATGTCCCTGACTTTTAATTCTTGTTTAATCCTGTTTTTCCCCCACTTTTTAATTCTAAATTTGCCCCTAGCATAGCTTTGAGCAAAACGCATTTCATTGAGGAAGTTATCTGTAATAAGACCAACTAAAATCTGGTCTATGGCAGCAGGAATCATACCCATACTCCTCAGTTTTTCAGTCACTTCTTTATGACACCTTTCCTGATAGGCACAGTAATATTCTATCTTACTTTTAGCTTCTTTAAGAGTGTGGCTTGGGTTCATAAGCGAATTTGAGAGTTAAAGGTACATAAAACCTTAAAAAAATGGCAAAAAAAAAGCGGCCCACAAGGGCCGCTTTTTTTAATATATAGTCTTACCGTCTTGGTTCTTAAAACGATAGTCGAGATAGGTATAAGCATCTCGTGATTGAATTTTTACCCATTTTTTGTATTCCAAAAACCATTTTTGTCTAATGGAAGGAATTCCTTGGGTGAGATAAGCCGCAATGAAAGGGTGCACATGCAGTGTTACTTTTTGATCTTTAGAAGGACCCACTAAAAGTTTCTGAATGTCTGCTGTGATTTTGTCCAATAAAACTATGGGGGCTTCTACTTCTTTTCCAGTAATGGAAGGAAGAAGCTCTGTTGTTTTAATATCCATTTCTGGTCTTACTCTTTGTCTTGTAATTTGTATGAGTCCAAATTTACTTGGAGGCAAAATCTTGTGCTTTGCTCTATCCTCTTTCATTTCTTCGCTAAGGTGATCAAAAAGTTTTTTTCTGTGATCTCCTCTAGCCATATCAATAAAATCTACTACAATAATACCACCCATATCTCTGAGGCGTAATTGCCTAGCTATTTCAGTGGCTGCAGACAAATTGACATCTAGAGCGGTGTCCTCTTGTGTTTTAGCTTTATTTGAACGGTTTCCACTGTTTACATCTATAACATGTAAAGCTTCTGTGTGTTCAATAACTAAATAGGCTCCTTTGCTCATGGTTGCGTTTTTCCCGAATGAGGTTTTAATTTGGCGTTCTATACCAAATTTTTCAAAAATAGGCTCACTAGCGTCATAAAATTTAACGATGGATTCCTTTTCTGGTGCAATTTCTTGCACATAATCTTTTACTTGATTGTACAAAGTCTCGTCATCTACATGAATACCAGAAAAACTGTCGTTAAAGACGTCTCTCAGTATAGAAGAAGCTCTATTGAGCTCTACCAATACTTTAGATGGGTGAGGGGCTTTGTGTAGTTTTTTACACATTACTGACCATTTGTTCAGTAAATTCTGTAAATCTCTGTCTAATTCTGCAACTTTTTTGCCTTCTGCAACAGTGCGAATAATTACACCAAATCCTTTTGGTTTAATGCTTTTCACAAGTCTTTTTAATCTGTCTTTTTCTTCTTTGCTCTCTATTTTTTGAGATACAGAAATACGGTCAGAAAAAGGGACCATAACAAGGAAACGTCCAGCTATTGAAAGCTCAGAGCTAATTCTAGGTCCTTTTGTAGAGATGGGTTCTTTTACAATTTGAACCATCAGTGATTGATTGGCTTTAATGGCGTCATTAATGCTGCCATCTTTATCAATATCTGGTTCAAAAGCTACATTTTTCAAAGAGAAATCGCGCACTTTACCAGTGCTGACTCTTTTGATGAATTTAAGCATGGTAGACAACTGAGGTCCTAAATCGTGATAATGTAAGAAGGCATCTTTTTCATAGCCTACATTTACAAAAGCAGCATTTAATCCCGTGATAGGCTTTCTTACTTTGGCTATAAAAATATCGCCAACAGAAAATTTATTATTGTCTTCTTCTTTGCTTAATTCAATGAGTTTTCCATCTTTTAACAAGGCAAAATCTACAGCGTTGGAATTAGATCTAATGATTAATTCTCTTTTTACCATGATTTGTATATTGTTACTCCCAAAGGGGAGTAAAAGTGTTAAAAAATAAATTTAAACAGGCATAATACCTGCCAATCCCTTTGTCTATAGGATCTATGTCAATGAACGTACAAAACAGAAAAAGTAGTTAAAAACTACTTTTTCTTGTGTCTGTTAGCTCTCCTACGCTTTTTGCGTTTATGGGTAGCTACCTTATGTCTTTTTCTTTTTTTACCACTAGGCATACAAATGTCCTTTAATTGATTAATATTTTATTTAATTGTCACATTGCTTTTTACGCCCTCAACAAAAACTTTTGCAGGTTTAAAAGCGGGAATATTGTGTGCAGGAATCTTGATGGTTGTATTCTTAGAAATATTTCTACCAGTTTTTTCTGCTCTTGTTTTTATTATAAAACTACCAAAGCCTCTAAGGTATACATTATCTCCAGATTCTAAAGAAGATTTAACTTCTTCCATAAAAGCTTCTACTGTAGCTTGAATGTCTCCTTTTTCAATACCTAATTTTTCTGAGATTTTTGTAACGATATCTGCTTTTGTCATGTGGTGTGATATATAATCTGTACTATTTTTTCGGGTTGCAAATATATAAATTTAATTCTATCTTTTATTCTAATGGACTAAATTTTAAGTTAATAAAGCGCTACTTTTGATTGTTATTTTAAGTACATGTCCTTCTCTCAGGAAATAATACAATGGTATAGCACTCATAAAAGGCCTCTGCCATGGCGGGAAACGCAAGAACCTTACAAGATTTGGCTCTCAGAAATAATCTTACAGCAAACCAGAGTGGTACAGGGAACTCCCTACTATTTAAAATTCATAAAATTTTTTCCTACCGTATTTGATTTGGCTAGTGCCTCAGAAGAAAAAGTACTTAAATTATGGCAGGGCTTAGGCTATTATTCTAGGGCCAGAAATTTACACGCAACCGCTATTGACATTGCCACCAACTACAGAGGCATCTTTCCTTCAGACTACAAGACTTTAAAAGCATTAAAAGGAGTAGGTGATTATACGGCTAGTGCTATTGCTTCTTTCTGTTTTAATGCTCCAGAGGCTGTTCTAGACGGAAATGTATACCGCGTGTTATCGCGTTTTTTGGGATTAGACACTCCTATAAATACACCAGCAGGAATGAAAATCTTTAAATCGATTGCCCTAGATTACTGTGACCCAAACAACCCAAGTGACTACAATCAAGGGATTATGGAGTTTGGAGCCCTGCAATGTGTACCTCAAAATCCATCTTGTACTCACTGTCCTCTTCAGCAAGGCTGTGTGGCATACCAAACCAATAAGGTGGCTTATTTACCAGTAAAAATTCCCAGGCCCAAGCCAAAAAAAATACACCATCATTACCTAGTTTTCTTAGATCCAAGCCGTCATACTTTATTTACTAAGAGAGTAGGCAAGGGAATTTGGGAAGGTTTATACGAATTCCCACTTGTTGTTTCTGGCTATGCCATGACTTTTGAACAGCTGTTAGAAGCGCCTTTAATAAAACCGTTTAAAGACCTATTGACTGCCCCTTATGAAAAAAGTCTTTTTAATGAAATCCCGGTCTTACACAAGCTCACACACAGGCATATTTACGCTCATTTCTGGGTGGTAGAAACAGAAAAGTCTTTGCAGACGGGTATTCATTTTAAAGAGATTATTACATATCCTACTGCAGTTTTAATATCAGATTTTATAAATGCGTTTAAAAATTCGTATTTTTGAATTTTAGCTAAATAATTATGAGCGGAACGTTAAATAAAGTTATGTTAATTGGTCACTTAGGAGACGATGTAAAAATCCATTATTTTGAGGGTGGTAATTGTATTGGCAGGTTTCCAATTGCTACTAATGAAAGCTATACCAACAAACAAACGGGTGAAAAAGTGACCAATACAGATTGGCACAATATAGTTGTGAGAAATAAAGCGGCAGAAATATGCGAAAAATATCTGAGTAAGGGAGATAAAGTTTACGTAGAGGGCCGTTTAAAAAACAGACAGTGGCAGGCAGAAGACGGTACCACAAAATATACCACAGAGGTACATGTGCAAGACTTTACTTTTTTAACCACTAAAAATGATGGAGCTCCTGCCTCTGGCGGAACCACTCCAATACAGCCAACCCCTTCGCCAACAAGCGCTCAAAAAGGCTCTTATGCTTCTAGTCCGCAGCAAATTGACAATCCCGGACAAATGTCATCTGATTCTGACCCATCAGATGACCTTCCATTTTAATTCATTATAACTTAAAAAATATTGGATCCTGACCCCCTGAATATTGCACTTCCTTTAATGGCTTTGACTACTCCTTTTTTGAGTTTCAAAATTGGTTTTTTATTCTTTTTAATTGCTTGTTCAGCCTTAGTTTCTGGTGCTGAAGTTGCCTTTTTTGGTTTGTCTTCAACAGAATTAGGTCTCCTTGAAAAGCAAGGAAACGCCAAGGGGGGATTAGTCATAAAATTATTAGATAAACCCAAAAAGTTACTGGCTACTATTTTAATTGCCAACAACGCTATTAATATAGGTATTGTTCTGCTTTTTAGTGATTTAGGCAATGCGTTTTTTTCATCCATAAGCTATGTGCTCTTTGATTTTGTCTCTTTAAAATTTCTTTTAGAGGTGGTGTTGGTCACCTTTTTAATTCTCATGTTTGGAGAAATTCTTCCCAAGGTTTACGCCAGTAGGAATCGGTTATTTTTTGCTCAATTTATGGCCATGCCTATTAAAATAATAGATGTTATTTTCACGCCACTTAGCATGCCCATGAGGTGGATTAGCTTGTTTTTACATGAGAGACTAGGAAAACAAAAATCTACCTTGAGTGTAGACCATCTATCTCAGGCATTAGAACTTACCTCTGAGGGAGATACCACAAAGGAGGAACAAAAAATACTAGAGGGCATTGTTTCTTTTGGCAACACAGACACCAAGCAAGTAATGCGACCAAGAATAGATATTTTTGCCCTGTCTGACAGCATGAAATTTACAGAAGTATTAGAGTCTATAACCAAGCATGGTTACTCTAGAATACCTGTTTTTAAAGAACATATAGACCAGGTTATTGGGGTGTTGTACGTTAAGGATTTACTTCCCTATATAGATAGAAAAACTTTTAATTGGAGTGCCCTTATAAGGCCTACTTACTTTGTTCCTGAAAATAAAAAATTGGATAATTTACTCTTAGAGTTTCAGGCAAAGAAAATGCATTTAGCCATAGTAGTAGATGAGTTTGGAGGTACCTCTGGCATTGTTACTTTGGAAGATATTATTGAAGAAATTGTGGGAGATATTAGCGATGAGTTTGACGATGAGGACTTAGTGTATTCCAAATTAGACCCTTATAATTTTGTGTTTGAAGGAAAGACTGTGCTGAAGGATTTTTACAAGGTGACCAAAATAGCAGATGAGACCCTTTTTGAAAATCAAAAAGGAGAGTCTGAGACTATTGCTGGATTTGTTTTAGAAATAGCGCAAGGATTCCCAAAGAGAGGTACTAAGATTCCATTTCACCATTATATTTTTACAGTAGAGAGTCTAGATAAGAAACGCTTACGTCAGATTAAAGTGACCCTCCCTCAATAGACAACTGCATGCGGAATAATAATTTTATACCTTTTTTTTTATGGGGGGTTACCCTATTCATTTTGCAAGTCTCTTGTGAAACAAACACTCCGTATCCCAAGCCTAAAGCGTATTTAGCCCTGTCCTATCCAAACCCACAATACACTCTTTTTGAAAGTCCTTTTTACAAGCTACCCCTAAACACCCAGGCAGAGATTAAAAGCCAAACTGAGCGGGGTCTTGAGGTTTATTACCCTACTTTAAACGCTAGTTTGTTTTTGAATTATACTGTTGTAAATACTCCTTTTGAGGCATTAGAGGCGGGGATTGAAAACAAACTTTCAGAGCATGTCAAAAAAGCCACTGCTATTTTAGAATTCCCTTATGAAGATGTTAGCAGCAATAAGCGAGGAGTTCTCTATGAAATTAAGGGAGACGCAGCCTCTGCAGCCCAATTTTATGTGTCTGACCAGTCACAAAACTTTTTAAGTGGGGCTTTGTATTTTAATATAAGGCCTCATTATGATTCTATTTATCCGGCAGCACAATATGTGATTAGAGACCTCAGGCAAATAATTAGTGGAATAGCCTGGAAAACTAAAGTTTCAGCGCAGTAGTATGAAGGTCACTCACAACCATACTTATTCATGGCCGCTATGCAGCTGTTTAGGTTTTTTAATACTGCTTAAAAGTTCTTCTGCATTTAGAATACTTCCGTTTACAGAAGCTTCCATGGCCCCTACTTTTTTTGCCTCTAGGGATAAAGCAGCTTTTTTATCTTTAGTGAGTGCTTTGCCTTTTAAAATTTCTTCTGCTGTAAACTGGCTTCCAAAATCTTTCATCCAATCCATCATCTGCTTATAAGCGCTTTGTAGACTGTCTATGCCTTGGGTCATTAAAACTAATTCTGTCTCATGGGTTCCTTCTAATTGGACTTTAATCATCTTTAGACTGTCTCTTTTTATTCCCAATTCTTTAACAAGACGTCCTATGCTTCCCATCTTGGGCATTACTGCGTCGTGTACGTCCATGACTTCTTGCATTTGTGTTTTTTTAGGGGTTTTTGGTTCTGTTTTACATGCACTTAAGGTGAAGATAAAAACAGTCACTAAAGTAAAAGTAACACGCTTTAAAAGGAGGGGAATTTTTTTCATATCTAAAGGTATAAATGAAATACAAAGGTAAAAAAAAACAGCGCCCAAGAGGCGCTGTTTTTAACTATAAAAAAGAGTGATTAGTTAAAATCTTTGTCAGTTACTCCTGTGTTTACTTCTACCTTATCTACTTTAAATTCAATAAGCTGCGGCCCCATCATTTGGCCTATATAGAATGGAAATAAAATACCAGAAGCTTCTTTGTAATCTCCGTATTTCACAACACTTTCCATGCTCTGTCCCATCATTTCTACCACAGTTGCTTCTTGAACTTTTTGTCCTGAAGCTACACTGTAATAAGCGGTCTTATTAGCAGCCACCTTTACTTTGTAGACATTTTCACCATCTACCTTTTCAATACCTTCTAAAGAAATGTCGTTGGTAGCTAAGTTAAGTTCATAAAAAGGCTGGGCCTCATCTTTAATTGTAGCAGCTTGCTTGGCATCTAGGTCCATTTTTTGTCCTTGCGCCATTACATAACCACTTTCTCCGTTAAATACTTGCTTGCTCATGGAATTACCCATCATAGAAAGGTCTTGCATAAATTGGTTTTTAGCTGTTTTAACAAGCTTAAAATTCAATTTCATGCCCTGTACTTCTCCAGAGGCAAAAACGGCTACTGTTTTTACTTTTTCAAGGGCTATTCTACCACCAACAGCTTTGATATAATTGTCTACAACACTTTGTGCTGTTACTCCCGCAGGAACAGGCATTTTGTATTGGGGCTTGTCTATAGACTCTGCATGGGTGTTAAAATACTTTACTGGCAAGCTTTTACCTAGGAAAGACATTTTTTCTAGATTTTCCAAAACATCTTGGCCTTTTCCAGTCACCACTAGCTGGGTGTTTTCAGTAGTGAAATATTTTGAAGCGGCCGCCTGAACATCAGCTACTGTAATAGCGTTAATTTTCTCTAGATATGTTTTGTAGAAATCTTTAGATAGCCCTTCTGTTTCAATATTAAGGGCATAGCCAGCAATGGTGCTAGGATTCTCCAAAGCCATAACAAAGCTTCCTACATAGGTAGCCTTTGCTGCATCTAACTCTTTTTGAGTCACTGGCTCTGAAATCATTTTCTGTACTTCTTCTAATATTTGTACAGCGGCAGAATCTGTGACTGCATTTCTAACACTTGCATATGCACTAAATCTAGAGGGCGTGTATTTACTATTTCCAATACTAGAATAAGACCCGTAGGTGTAAGCTTTGTCTTCTCTCAGATTCTGAAATAACCTAGCAGATCCTCCGCCACCTAAAATTCTATTGGCCATTAGGGTTGGTAAGTAGTCAGTGTCTTTCATTTGTAAGCTTACAATGTTTTGTACACTTACCTCTGATTGAACCGCATTGGGCATGTCTATAAAATTAATACTGGCTCCTACAGAAGGGCTAGGGTTGCTCCAATTGCTTACAATAGGATCTCCTTTTTTCCAAGAGGAAAAGTATTTTTTGACTAATTTCTTAACTTCTTTAGTGTCTACATCTCCAATAATAACTAAATAAGCCTGGTTTGGATTAAAGTAAGTGGCGTAATATGCCTTAGCATCGGCTAGGACTACTTTGCTTACAGTTTCTTCTGTAGCAAACTCTCCATTAGGATGGTTTTTCCCGTATGCAATAGCAGCTTGCACTCTATTAGCCATGGCAGAAACGTCTTTTTCTTGTGACTTTAAGCCCGTAAGTAGCTTGTCTTTCTCTTTCTTAAACTCTTCTTCAGTAAAATTAGGGTTGATAGCAGCATCTGCCATTAATTCCAGAATTCTAGGAAAGTATTTTGAAAGTGAACTTGCAAAAGCAGAAGAGGCTCCAAAGTTAATGTTGGCTCCTAAGAAATCTACCTCTTCATTAAAAGCATCTTTTGAAATACTGTTAGAACCGTTGCCCATAAGTCCAGCAGCCAAGCTGGAAACACCAGCTTTGTCTCCTTCAAAACTAGGGGGGTTGTCTATACTTAATTGAATAGAAACTCTTGGTAATTTGTGGTTTTCTACCACCATAACGGTCAGGCCATTTTTTAGCTCAAAGCGAATAGGCTCTTCTAAATTAATAGTAGGAGCAGGACCTGCTGTTGGCATGGTAGTTCTGTCTATTTGTGCGTGTAGGCTTACAGCGGTAAGCGCAATCACGAAACTGAGTATCATTTTTTTCATAACTATTTAGTTTCTTCTTTAGGAGTAGGTAAATAATCTATCACCACACGTTGGCTAGGGTTTAAGAACGCTGCAGCTACTTTTTTAATTTCTTCTCTAGTAATTGACCTGTAGACTTCAATTTCTTTGTTGATAAGGGAAGTGTCGCCGTAAAGCATATGATAGGTAGCAAGTGAGCCAGCTATTCCTTCTACACTTGAATTAGAATTTACAAACTGGTTTTCAAATTTATTTTGAAGCTTCTGATAATCACTTTCAGAAATGAGCGTCTCTCTTACAGCGGCTATTTCTTCTTCCATTTCGCTTACAAGTGTTTCTAAGCTCACCTCTCCAATAGGCAATCCAAAGACTAAATACATGCCGTAGTCTTCTTGTCCTACATTAAAAGCACCTACTTGTAAGGCTTGTTTTTGATCATCTACCATTTTTTTGTAAAGCTTAGAGCTTTTACCATCGCTTAGGTAGGAAGAAATCATGTCAAATACATGCGCCTCTCTTGTTGCAAAACCTGGCGTTCTGTAGGCCACAACAGCAGCAGGAATTTGAATGTTGTTGTCAAAAGTTTTAGTTCTTACCTCTTCTGTAATAGGCGTTTCTTTAGGATAATTGCGCTCTACCTTATTTCCTGTTGGGATAGGACCAAAATAATCTTGTATCATTTTTTTGGTTTTATCTATGTCTATATCTCCAGCCACTACTAATACCGCGTTGTTTGGGCTGTAGTAAGTGTTTTTATAATCAATAAACTCTTCTAGGGTTGCAGCGTCTAAGTCTTCCATATACCCAATGTTTGGATCTTTATAAGGATGTACTTTAAATAGGTTTTCCCCTACTACATTTAGTAAATTACCGTAGGGAGAGTTATCTACTCGCAGTCTTTTTTCCTCTTTTACTACCTCATTTTGAGTATCTACTCCAATTTGGTCAATAACAGGGTGAAGCATGCGCTCAGACTCTAACCAAAGTCCCAATTCTAAGTTATTAGATGGAAATACTTCATAATAATAGGTTCTATCTTGTGAGGTGTTGGCGTTGTTTTTACCTCCTTTAGAAGACACAATGTCAAACCATTGACCTCTGTCAATGTTTTTAGTCCCTTCAAACAATAGATGTTCAAAGAAATGCGCAAAGCCTGTACGGCCGTCAGATCTGTCTTTGCCACCTACGTGGTACATGACAGAAGTGGTTACCACAGGAGCTCCATTGTCTTGGTGTAAAATGACATGTAGCCCATTGTCTAGCTTATATTCTTGGTACGCTACCTCTTGAGCCTTTGTTGTAAAGGCAAGCAATCCGATGCAAAGCCCTAAAAAAAGATTTTTTCTCATAGTTATTTTTTTAATGTTACTATTGGTATACATTCTCACCCAATTGTTACACAAATATAAGGCTTAACACTTTTAAATAATTGCTGTTGTGTATTTATTAATAAAACGTATATTTGCAGCCGCCTAAAGTTATTTTAGGCATTAATAATTATTAAATAATAGCTATGTACGCAATTGTAGAGATAGCAGGGCAGCAATTTAAGGTTGCAAAAGACCAAAAGGTTTTTGTTCACCGTTTACCAGAAGCAGAGGGAGAGAGCGTTCAGTTCTCTAACGTATTGCTTTTAGAAAATGGAAAAGACATTACCATTGGCGCCCCAGCTATAAAAGGAGCCGCAGTAGAGGCCAAAGTGATTAAGCACCTTAAAGGTGACAAAGTAATTATCTTCAAAAAGAAGAGAAGAAAAGGATACCGTGTTAAGAATGGACACAGACAGTACCTTTCAGAAATTATGATAGAGAACATTGTTGTTTCTGGCGCTAAGCCTTTAGTAAAAAGCACGGCTGCTAAACCTGTTGCTTCTGTTGAACCAGTAGAAAAAAAGGCTGCACCAAAGCCCGTTACAGCTACTGACAAAGCAACTCCAAAAGCCTCTAAAGACTTATCTTCCAAAACGGTTGCAGAACTAAAAGATTTAGCAAAAGCTAAAGGAATTGAAGGGGTCACAAGCATGAAGAAAGCAGATTTAATTGCTGCTTTAAGCTAAATAATAAACGTTAAAAAATATAGATCATGGCACATAAAAAAGGTGTAGGTAGTTCTAAAAACGGTAGAGAATCAGAGTCAAAACGCTTAGGTGTTAAGATTTTTGGAGGCCAAGCTGCTATTGCAGGGAATATCTTGGTAAGACAACGTGGCACTAGACACAATCCAGGTGAAAATGTATATGCAGGTAAAGATCATACATTACATGCAAGAGTAGACGGATTGGTGAAATTCACTAAGAAAGTAGACGGAAAATCATTTGTATCTATTGAGCCTTTCCAGGCTTAGGTAATAAAACCGTTTTAAAATAAAAACCGCTTGGTCTTCAATAAAGACCAAGCGGTTTTTATTTTATTATTATTTTAACCAAGTATTTGCCGCTTCTAAATATTCTAAAAGCTTAAGGGAGGATTCTAATAATCCCGAACTATTAAAAATACAAATCCCCACTTATTTTTTTAAGCGGGGATTTTAGCATCGGCCAGAGGCCAAATAAATAGTTTAGTACCTGTAGTACTCTGGTTTGAAAGGACCTTTAACTGTCACGCCAATATAGTCTGCCTGTTCTTGGTTTAGGGTTTCTAACTCTACACCTAAACGGGCTAAGTGCAAGGCGGCTACTTTCTCATCTAAGTGCTTTGGAAGCATATAAACATCATTTCCGTATTGCTCACTCTTGGTCCAAAGCTCTATCTGTGCTAAGGTTTGGTTGGTAAAGGAGTTGCTCATTACAAAACTTGGGTGGCCAGTGGCACAACCTAAGTTCACTAATCTACCCTCTGCTAAAACAAGGATATTCTTGCCAGCTATAGTGTACATATCTACCTGAGGCTTAATTTCCTCCTTGGTATGCCCATGTGTTTTATTTAACCAAGCCATGTCTATTTCATTGTCAAAATGACCAATATTACATACAATAGCCTTGTCTTTTAAAGCCTCAAAGTGTTCTGCTCTAATAATATCTTTATTTCCTGTAGTGGTAATAACAATGTCTGCGTTTCCAATAACCTGTGCCATTCTTTTTACTTCAAAACCGTCCATAGCTGCTTGTAAGGCACAAATAGGATCAATTTCAGTAACCGTTATAATAGATCCAGCACCTTTAAAAGAGGCAGCGGTTCCTTTTCCCACATCACCGTAACCAGCAACTACCACTCTTTTTCCAGCTAACATGGTATCTGTGGCTCGTCTAATAGCGTCAACTGCAGATTCTCTACAGCCGTATTTATTGTCAAATTTAGACTTGGTTACAGAGTCATTTACGTTAATGGCTGGCATAGGCAGGGTCCCATTTTTTACTCTTTCATATAGTCTGTGTACGCCAGTAGTAGTTTCTTCTGAAAGTCCTTTTATGGCATCTGCCAAGGCAGGGTATTGGTCCAATACCATATTGGTCAAGTCTCCCCCGTCATCTAAAATCATATTAAGTGGGCTGCGCGCTTCTCCAAAGAAAAGGGTTTGCTCTATACACCACTCAAATTCTTGTTCATTCATGCCCTTCCATGCGTATACCTGAACGCCCGCAGCAGCAATAGCGGCAGCGGCGTGGTCTTGAGTAGAAAAAATATTACAAGAGCTCCAGGTCACTTCTGCACCTAGGGCCACAAGCGTTTCTATAAGCACGGCTGTTTGGATGGTCATGTGTAAACAACCAGCAATTCTAGACCCTTTTAAGGGCTGAGAAGTTCCGTATTCTTCTCTAAGTGACATTAAACCGGGCATTTCTGCCTCTGCTAATGTGATTTCTTTACGGCCCCAATTGGCCAATCCAATATCTTTTACCTTGTAAGGTACATAGGGTAGGGGATTTGCGCTCATAGTCTTTTTTTATTTTTACTTTCGTATTATTAATAAGAAGCAAAGATACAACATAGCTTAGAAATATATGCCGCTCCTAAAGACAATTCCAATAGAAAACAATGGCTGCGTTTACCTTTGGGAGGTTGCAGAGACAGAGGCCTTTTTGGCTGCAGGAATACTTTTGAGTCCTCACAGCAAAGACCGGCTTTTGGGTATGAAATCTGAATTGCACAGGCGTGCCTTTTTAAGCGTGCGTCATCTAATGGCTTTGGCTGGTATTCAAGACGTTGACCTCTATTATGACCCCTTTGGAAAACCCCACTTAAAAGACGGCACTTTTATATCCATTTCACATTCTTTTACGCTCACGGCCTTGATAGTTCATAAAAATATACCGGTGGGTATAGATGTGGAGATGAAGCGGGAAAAAATCCTGAGAATTGCCCACAAGTTTACGTCTTATAGCCTCCAGGGTGTGCAGGATATTATACTGCTTACCCACATTTGGGCTTGTAAGGAGAGTATTTATAAAATGGCTGGCCGCGCTGGGCTTAGTTTTTTAAAGGACATTGCTGTTTGGCCTACGGCCGATGCTTTTCACGGACGTATTTCCTCTGAAATAAGTGCCAAGCCAAATGCCTCCTATAATTATTTTGAATTGCAGCCTTTTAAGGCTTTGGAATACGGAGGTGTTTGGGGGGTGTATTTAGAAGGAACATCGGCCAAAAAGGGCCAGGCAGCAAAAAGCTATAAAAAGGCTTTGGAAGAAAATAATATATATTAAAATGAAGGGGTGATGGACGGCTTTATAAATTTTATGTTTGGCGCCTATAAAGGGATGGAGCCATTGTTGGTGGGATTTGAAATGATAGCAGTGGTACTAGGAGTCCTCTCTGTTTGGTACGCAAAGAAAGAACACATTTGGGTATTTCCTACTGGGCTTATAAGTACCGGAATCTTTGTCTACATCCTTTGGGTTTATGGGCTTTTGGGAGACATGCTCATCAATGGCTATTACACCCTTATGAGTGTTTATGGATGGTGGGTGTGGCACAGAAAAAAAGGAGGTGTTGAGCGGCCTATTTCAAGGGCTTCTGCTTTAGAATGGGGGTATGCCTCCTTCTTATTTGTGGGGGCTATACTTTTTGTGATTGCAGTGTACAGCTATTTTGACAAATTTAATGTTTGGACTGCTTATGTAGACACTTTTACCACGGCTGTGTTTTTTGTAGCTATGTGGCTTATGGCTAGGAAGAAATGGGAACATTGGCATTTTTGGATCATAGGGAACCTCATTAGCATACCTCTTTATTGGTATAAAGGCCTTACCTTTACCGCCTTTCAATACATACTCTTTACTATTATTGCCGTACTTGGCTGCCAATCATGGAAGAACAATTTAAGCAACAACCCTCTAAGCTCATAAAAGTAGTCCTTTTTGGTCCTGAATCTACTGGTAAAACCACTCTTTCAGAGCAGTTGGCTAGACACTATAATACAGTTTGGACTCCAGAATTTGCAAGGGGATATTTGCAGGAAAAGTGGAATGAAGAGCGCAAGACTTGTGAGCCCAAAGATTTACTCCCTATTGCAGCTGGCCAAATGGCCTTAGAAAATAGACTTTCCAAAAAGGCGACAGATTTACTTATTTGTGACACAGATTTGTTAGAAACTAAAGTCTATTCAGAGGCTTATTATATTGGTTATTGTGATCCTGTGCTAGAAAAATACGCCTTAGAAAATACCTATGATTTATATTTTCTTACCTATATAGACGTGCCATGGGAGGCAGACGACCTGAGAGATAAACCTACAGCTCGCGAAGAAATGTTTGCATATTTTAAAGACACATTAGATAAATACCACCGTCCTTACGTACTTTTGAAGGGCGATAAAAAAACAAGATTGGCTACAGCTGTAGCTAAAATAGATGCCTTACTTGCTAAAAAATGATTTGGACTCCTCAAGATATTCAACAATTCACCGCTCGCCATTTTTCAGAAGCTAAAGCCACTGAAGAGCTCATGGTATTTAGACGTGGTATTCCAAAAATTCAATTGGAGCGGGCTGCTACCCTTGGTGACGGTATTGTCTCTTTAAAGCCTAGAGAAGAGAGAATGTTGGTGGCTTATTTTGAGGAGAGACAGCAGCAGTACAGTATGGTGAAATTTGTGCCAGCCTCTGGCGCTGCTACTAGAATGTTTAAGCCACTTTTGGCTTTTTTAGAGGCTAGTCAATTACCGGATTTTTCTTTTGCTACTTACCTGCAAGAGCACCCTGAGGTATCTGAATTTATAAAAGAAGCACATAAATTTCCTTTTCATTCTCTATTGATAGATTTATTGCCAGCAGGTTTTTCTTTAGAATCTGCCAGTGCCGTTATTTTGTATTTAAAAACATTATTGGAGTTGCCGGGCCTTGGATTTGGCTCTAAGCCCAAAGCGCTTTTGCCCTTTCACCAAGTGAAAGGGCAAACCATTTTGGTGCTAGAAGAGCACATTCAAGAGGCTTTTTCTTATGCCGTAAAGGACCGAGTAGCACACTTACATTTTACAGTATCTGAGCAGCATTTGTCTGGCTTTAAAAAAGCCATAGGGGAAATTGAAGCCGCAGGCACATTTAAAAGTGCAGGAAGCTTTAAGATAACTTTCTCTCATCAGAACCCACAGACAGACACTTTAGTGTTAAGCTTAGACCAACAGCCCATAAGAGACGTTGCCAATGCCTTGGTGTTTCACCCTGCTGGGCACGGGGCATTATTAGAAAATTTGGCTGCTCAAGAGGCAGACATTATTTTTATTAAAAATGTAGATAATGTTGGAGGTGTTTTTGGATTGGAAGAAAGCCTGTATTACAAAAAGGTTTTAGGAGGCAAACTCCTAGATGTTCAAGAGCAGCTTTACGCTTATGCTAAGGCTTTAGACGAAGAGGTATTAGAAGTAGAAGACATTGCCTTTATGTGTCAGTATTACCAGCAGACTTTTTCTTTGGAATTGCCTGAGTATTTTGAAGAAATGCTTTTAGAGGAGCAAATTATTTTCCTAAGAGAGACTTTTAATAGACCGCTAAGGGTTTGTGGTATGGTAGCTAATGAAGGGAAGGTTGGCGGAGGCCCTTTTTGGATTAAAAACGCTATAGGAGAAGTAAGCCTTCAGATAGTAGAGGCTACTCAAATGGCATTAAAAGACCCTCAGCAACAGGAAATTTTTGAAAATGCCACTCATTTTAATCCAGTAGATTTGGTTTGTAGTTTTAAAAATTACAAAGGAGAGGCTTTTAATTTAAATGAATTCAAAGACCCTAGTCTCTCTTTGATTGCAGAGAAGACAAGAGGTGGAAAACGCGTAAAAGTATTAGAATTACCAGGGCTTTGGAATGGAAGTATGGCTGGCTGGAACACTATTTTTATAGCCGTTCCCAGCGCTAGTTTTACGCCAGTAAAAACGGTGACAGATCTTTTAGATGTGGGTCATTTAGGGCAATAATTTTATTGCACATATCAAAAACTACTCATATCTTTGATTTGTCTCAAAGGGGTGCGAACTTCATTTTTTTGAATAAGCTGAGATTATACCCATGGAACCTGGGCAGGTAATGCTGCCAAGGGACGGCTAGAAATAGCAGTTAAAATTTTTATGATGCTGCAGCATTTTAAAGTTTGTGAGCTGTTTTTCATCCACCATTTTCACTGAATACTAACTAGAATAACAGCCCCTTTTATTCGTACTAATTTTATTACGAATGAAAATTGTTTTCACAAGAATGGCCTTTGTGCTCCTCAGTATGGGGCTCATGGCACAAGAACAACAGCAGCAAGACAGTCTGGCTCAAAAGGAAATTGCCTTAAAAGAGGTAGTTGTAAGCGCCTTAAGGGCCACTAAACTCATGGGAGTCTCTTTTTCCAATGTAAAAGCTTCTGAATTTGAAGCCAGAAATTTAGGTCAAGATTTACCCATTTTATTACAGTATTTACCCGGTGTAGTGACCACTTCAGACGCAGGAGCTGGAATTGGTTATACCGGAATTAGAGTGAGGGGTTCAGACGCTACCCGAGTAAATGTAACCATTAACGGAATTCCTTATAACGATCCTGAGTCTCAGGGCACTTTTTGGGTAAACCTCCCAGATTTTGGATCCTCTGTAGAGAGCGTTCAATTGCAAAGAGGGGTAGGAACTTCTACTAATGGGGCAGGGGCCTTTGGTGCTAGCCTCAATATATTAACTAAAGACAGTCATGCAGAAGCTTCTGGGCTTGTAAAAACCTCAGTAGGGAGCTTTAACACCCTGAACAACTCTGTGCAATTTAATACGGGTATGCTCAACAATGGCTTTAACCTTTCTGGAAGGATGTCTAGAATTGTGTCTGACGGTTATATAAACAGGGCCAGCGCTAGATTGTCTTCTTATTTTTTACAGGGCACTTACCAAAAGGGCAATACCACTTTAAAAGGACTTCTATTTGGAGGTCATGAGGTCACATATCAGGCTTGGAACGGAATAGATATGGAAACCCTTAGGGAAGACAGAACTTTTAATCCTTCTGGAATTTATACAGACGCCAATGGCCTTACTCAGTTCCATGACAAGGAAGAAGACAACTACAAGCAAGACCATGCACAGTTTCATTGGAGTGAGCAATTAAAGAGTGGTTGGAGTACTCAAATGGCAGTTCACTTTACTAGAGGGAGGGGTTATTTTGAGCAGTATAAAGAAGGAGAGACAGATGCAGATTACGGAATTGGCCTTTCAGAGTCGGACCCTACAGACCTCATTAGAAGAAGGTGGTTAGACAATCGGTTTTACGGGCTAACGGCGTCTGCTATTAAAACCTTAGAAAAAGGACAAATTATTGTTGGAGGAGCTTGGAATAAATATGAAGGGGCTCACTTTGGAGAAGTTATTTGGGCACAGAACATGGGAACGGCAGATATTGGAGACCGTTATTACAGTGATCAATCTACTAAGACAGATGGGAATATATATGTAAAGTGGCAGCATGAAATAGCCAGCGGCTTTACTTCATTTATAGACCTTCAATACAGAGCTGTAGGCTATAGGGCCAACGGAGCAGAAACTGGACTTGTCAATGATAACTTTGGGTTTTTTAATCCAAAATTTGGATTGACTTATGAACTAAACAAAACCAATAGTTTTTATACTTCATACGCTGTAGCGCATAGGGAGCCCAATAGGAATGACTATGAAAGTGGTAACCCAAAACCAGAACAACTTAGAGATATAGAATTGGGATGGCGACATATAAGCCCCAATTTAAAGGTTAATAGCAATTTATTTTATATGCGGTATAAAGACCAATTAGTTCTAACAGGAGCCTTGAATGATGTAGGAGCGCCGCTCAGAGAAAACGTGGGTGATAGCTATAGATTAGGAATTGAAATAGATGCCCAATGGCAACTTTCAAAAAGATGGATGTGGCAGCCCAATATTTCTTTGAGTGACCATAGAAATATAGATTCTTACTTTAAGAGAGACGGTGCTTTAACTGCTTTGGGGAATACTCAAATTGCTTTTTCTCCCAGGCTTATTGCAGGGCAGTTATTACAGTACAGTCCAAATGCCAATTTAAGCCTAGGACTGTTGCACAAGCAGGTAGGAAAACAGTATATGGGCAATATAAACTCAGAGGCGTCTGTTTTAGAAGGCTACGGACAAACAGATCTTTCTGCGCAGTACAGCTGGCAGCCTAGCCACACTTTCAAGAGTATAAGTCTGCAGCTACTAGTGAACAATGTATTTAATAATTTATATGTGAGTAATGGTTATTTCTTTACCTATGACGATGATTTTTCATCTCCAGGAACCGTCACTACCATAGAAGGTGCCGGCTATTACCCACAAGCAGGCACTAATTTTCTATTAGGAGCTAGTTTTGCTTTTTAAGACGAAAAGGCTGTAATATCATTTAAAAGATTATATTTTTTGATTATTGAGAACCCCTTGGCTTTTCTAGCTGGGGGGTTTTTAGTTAAAAACCTGTAGGACATTGCCACTCAGTCTTGTTTGGTAAAACAATAGGTCATAGTTTCTTTCGCCATTGCTTGGCGGGTTTAAGAGTTGGCCAGTAAATAAACTGTACTGGAAGTCGTCACATTCACATAGGGCATTTTGCCCTTTTAGTTTTAAGTTACTGCAGCTGTTTGGCACGTGATTGGCGCAACTGGCTTCAAAGGCAACAAAGTTGTCAAAGCCTGTATTCATCACAATAACTCCTCTGGTTCCAGCCCCTGCAGCACTTACATAGACAGGATTGCCAATAATTTTTAATGGCGTATAAGTGGGTAGGTTTAAATTAAGTTCAATGGAGAATGAAATTTCTTGAAGGTATGGGTTTCTTCTGGTATTTTGTGTGCTGCAATTTCCCATCAAAAGGCTTAAAAACAGCAAGGTAACAAAGCTTTTTATCTGTGTAGCTTTAGGCATGAGCGGTTATTTTGAATTAAAAATTGTGTATATTTGCATATCCTCTGCAGTAGAGGATTTTTTTATTTAAAACCATGAAGATATGAGTAATGTATCTTATTACACCCCAGAAGGATTAAAAAAACTAAGAGAAGAGCTAAATCACCTTCGCGATGTTGAAAGACCACAGGCGTCAGAAGCTATTGCAGAAGCTAGAGATAAAGGAGATCTGTCTGAAAATGCAGAATATGACGCAGCCAAAGAGGCCCAAGGCCTTTTAGAGCTTAAAATTGCAAAATTAGAAGCCACATTAGCTGGGGCCAGATTAATAGATGAATCACAGTTGGACAATTCCAAGGTGCTTGTGCTTTCTACTGTGAAAGTAAAAAACACCTTGAACGCAACGGAAATGACCTATACATTAGTGGCAGAGAGTGAGGCAGATATAAAATTCGGAAAAATATCCGTAAACTCTCCTATTGGCAGAGGTTTGTTAGGTAAGAAAGTAGGTGAAGTAGCTCAAATTACTGTACCCAATGGAACTATTGGATTTGAGGTAGTAGAAATTACCAGGAACTAACCTTATTTGTTAAATTAAATTATTTCACTCTATGGCTAGTATTTTCACCAAGATCATTCAAAAAGAAATCCCTGCCTATATGGTAGCGGAGACCCATGATTGTATTGCTTTTCTAGACGTAAACCCAAATGCATTTGGTCATACGCTGTGTGTGCCTAAAAAAGAAACAGATAAAATCACTGATTTGTCAGATTCAGATTATATGTCTCTTATGTTGTTTTCTAAAAAAGTAGCCATGGCCCTAGAATCTGTAGTGCCTTGTAAAAAAATTGGCTTTACTGTCATTGGTCTTGAAGTGCCACATGTACACGTGCATTTAATACCTTTAAATACAATGGCAGATGCTACTTTTGCTAAAAAAGAAAAGTTTTCAGAAGAAGCTCTTATTTTGTTAGTGACTCAGATTAATGGGGCTTATTTAAAACCCCACTCTCTTTAGCAGCCCTTTCAAGCCTCTTTGTGTGAGTTGCTTTTTTAGGAGCGTCACTTTTTAGGCTCTTTTAGAAATGGCAAATACATTTGTATTTCTGTACCCTTTTCATGAGAATATCCCAATTTAATATGGCCATTATGGTATTGCTCTACAATTCTTTTTGAAAGAGATAGACCTAATCCCCAACCAGATTTTTTAGTGCTAAAACCAGGTTTAAAGATGTTTTTTTGTTCTTTCTTAGAAATTCCAGAGCCCTTATCTTGAATACTAACAACTACGTATTGGCGTTCATTTTTAATATTAATTAGAACCTCACCCTTTCCTTTTATGGCGTCTATGCTGTTTTTAATGAGGTTTTCTAAACACCAAAAGTAAAGGGGCTTATTTAATAAAACACTTTGGGCGGCTAGTGATGTTTGCAGCCTTATATTGACAGATTTTGACATGCGTTCTTTTAAATAATCTAAGCCTTCCTCACTGGCAGCTATTATATCTGTTTCTATTAGGCTTGGTGAATTGCCTATGCTAGAAAACCTATTGCTAATAATAGACAAGCGGTCTAGGTCTCGGTCTATTTCTTTAGAGATATCATGGATATTTATTTGTTCTTTAAGCAAGTTATTCCAAGCCATTAGTGCACTGAGGGGCGTAGCAATTTGGTGAGCAGTTTCTTTAGCCATACTGGCCCAAAGTAAATTTTGAGCAGATATTTTGTCTAACCTCATTACAAAGTAAACCACCGATGAAAAAAGAATTAATATAACTAATAGTCCAAGGGGGTAGTATTTTAGTTTTTTCAGGGTAGTAGATTCTCCGAAATACAAAGTGGCTAAAACAGTGTCCCCTTCAATTATTTCAATAGGGGGGTTGTCCTTTAAAAACTGATTTTTAACCAAAGTTAATTCTCGGTTGTTTTTTGGTTCTTTTCCTTTGTAATTGTTAAAATTAAAGCTGCCATCTTTATTTATTAGGAGCATAGGAGTTTGAGTGTTGGATTGAAAAATTTTTAAAACCAATTCACCCAAAGGAACATTTGGGTCTGCTGCTAAAAATTGTGATTGGGCTGTGGCCCATATAGACATTTTTTGCTGCTCTTCTATTTTAAATTGTTTAAAAAAAGTATTTGTATTCCACAGGATTAAAGTCACAATGAGTAGTGCGCTCACAATGAGAAAGGGTCTTATTAGATTTGCGGTCTTTTTTCCAAACATACTTATAAATAACATGGGTTTTAAATAAGGAATGATTGTTTAAAAGTAAGTATTATTTTGAGAAGGAATGAAGGAGGGGTTTCACACAATTTAGTACATTTGTTTTTTAGGAATTATATATAAAAAGAATTCATTATGGAAGTGCAAGGAACTGTTAAATTGATTGACGAAACTAAAACCTTTGGAGCTAAAGGCTTTAAAAAAAGAGAGCTAGTTGTGACTACTGAAGAGCAGTACCCTCAGCATATCATGATAGAGTTTGTTCAAGATAAGTGTGATCTATTAAATACTTTTACACCAGGACAAAGGGTAAAAGTAGGCATTAATATTCGCGGTAGAGAGTGGGAAAACCCACAAGGAGAGATCAAGTATTTTAACTCTATTCAGGGATGGAAAATTGACGCATTAGATACTGCTCAGTCAGGCTCTAACCCAGGAATGCCTCCAGTGCCTCCAATGGAAGCCTTCTCTCCTGCCGATCATTTAAATGAAGAAGATCACGACGACCTTCCTTTCTAAGAAATAGGACTTTTTTAGTATTTGAAGCAAGTAGTTATGTGGTCATTTACCATTCCTGTAGCTTGCATAAAAGCGTATACGATAGTGGGCCCAACAAAGTTAAAACCTCTTTTTTTTAAGTCTCCACTTATTTTTCTAGACAGCACAGTAAATGGGGGTATGTCCTTGTTTTTATGAATTTTATTTTTAATGGGTTTGCCATCTGTATGCGCCCAATAAAATTGACTAAAGCTTCCAAATTCTTCTTGAACTTTAATAAATGCACAGGCATTTTGTACGGCAGACTTAATTTTTAGCTTATTTCTGACTATCCCCTTGTCCTGAGCCAGTGCTATTAGTTTTTCTTCCTTGTATTGGGCTATGATACGGCAATCAAAATTGTCAAAAGCCTTTCTAAAAGCAGGTCTTTTTTTAAGTATGGTAATCCAGCTAAGTCCTGCTTGAAAACCTTCTAAGATGAGGTATTCAAAAAGGGATGGATCATCTTTAATTGGCACGCCCCATTCACTGTCGTGATACGCTTCATAAATAGGATCTCCTTCACACCAGCTACATCTTTTTTTATTCATAATTTTGCCATTTGTTTTCCCTAACTAATTTATAAAATATATCATATATGAGCCTCTCCCAAAACCTAATACAAAACGCCTTAAAAGATGCTATTTCTTACGAGGCTTATACGGCACTTATGCAGCAGTTAGTAGACCAAGGAAATAGCACTGGATTTGAGCAAAGCGACTATCTTAGTAACTATACCATGCTCAATAATAAACGCATGCAACGCCTTAATAAGACTTTATCTATTTCTGTAGATATACAGAGGCGTTTTGTTTTAGATACTAGATCTTTTTATTTTTTAATATTATCTGAAAGCTGGTGTGGAGACGCGGCTCAGAGTATTCCTATGTGGGCCAAGGTGGCAGATTTAAAAGCAGATTGGCAGCTTTTAATTGTATCTAGAGATGCTCACGAAGGGCTTATGGAGTTATTCTTAACTAGTGGTTCCAAATCTATTCCTAAGGTATTGGTGTTAGACGGGGTTAGTCAGGAGCTCATAGCTCATTGGGGTCCAAGACCTAGTGATGCCAGTAAAATGGCAACGGTATTTAAGGAGGTACATGGCTCGCTCACTGAAGAATTTAAAACGGATTTACAGCAGTGGTATAATAAAGACAAAGGACTGACTACGCTTAAAGATATTTTAGATTTATTGGAATTATAAACAGGGTGTTATTAAAACTAATAAACTTTTGCTTGAAAGTAATAAGTGATAGTACCCCATTGCATTTTTCCAGAACTGATATTAAAGGAAGATTTTGCTGCATAGCTGAGTGCGTTTTCTAAAAGGCATCCGTTAGAAGTGGTGCTTTGTACGGTATTTACTTGGGTGTCTAAAACCCGCCCTTCAGGGTCTACTTTAATATTAATCACTACTTTTCCGCCTTCTTTACAGGTGTAGACTGGGATAGGTAATTGGACCTGATCTCTCTCAAATAGACTGTAATAAACCCTTGTTTTAGAGGGGATGTTGTTTATTTTACTCTTAGTGGCGTTTAAGCTATCTATGGCTTGTTCTTTTTCTTTTGCTAGTTTGTTTAGTTTCTCTTCAAAGGAAGAATTTCCATCTCCATTTTTAGTGCTTTCAACTAGGCTTGAAGGAGTTGGACTTTGCTCATTAGGGATGTAGGTGGCTTTCATTTCTGTGTTAAAGGAAGTGTTGGTTTCAAATGATTCTCCCTTTGAAATGGCAGCTAGGATTTCTTTTTTTTCTATCAATTCTTTTTCTAGTTCCATCTCAATAAGAATTTCTACTCCTTTATCTGCCCTATTGATGTGGGGGTATAAATGAAAATTCAACAAGAGTAAAACAAGGAAGCCCAAGGAGAAAAAAGTGCTCAAAAAGGCCAATTGTCTCCTGCTCAGGCGGTTTATAAAATCTATAAACCTGAGTGTATTATGGGTATTAAATAATTTCCATTTAGTCATCTGATACTCCAAGCAAGTCCTTAAAAGTAGAAGCCTCAAGTGCATTACTTACGTCAAAATCTCCAATTTTGGTTCTTCTTAGGGCAGATAAATGAGCGCCACTTTCTAGGGCTATTCCAAAATCATGGGCTAGTGACCTAATATAGGTGCCTTTGCTGCAACCAACATTAAAATGTAAGTCAGGAAAATCAGAGGGGTCTATATGAAAATGATGAATGTGTACTTTTCTTTTTGGAATTTCTACGGTTTCTCCTGCTCTGGCGTATTCATAAAGTCTTTTCCCTTCCTTTTTTAGGGCAGAAAAAATAGGAGGCTGCTGCTGAATGTCACCAATGAATTGCAAAATATTTTTTTGAATTATTTCTGTAGTTATATGATCTAATTTAAAATCACCGTCAAAGTCAGTTTCTAGATCATAGGAAGGGGTGGTGTGCCCCAAGCTAATAGTTCCTGTATAGGTTTTTTGCTGGCCTTGGAACTGCGTAATTTTTTTGGTAAACTTTCCAGTACAGATAATTAGTAGGCCGGAGGCTAAAGGGTCTAAGGTGCCTGCATGCCCTACTTTTATTTTTTTAATATTGAATTTCTTTTTAATAGCCCATTTTACACTATTTACCGCCTGGTAGGAGCTCCATTTTAAGGGTTTGTCTATAAGTAAGACTTGGCCTTCCATAAAATCTTCTAAACTTAATTGGTCTAATAACATAGGTATTTTTATATAAGCGTAATGGCAATAGCAATCATTCCTACAAGCGCACAGTAAGCAGCAAAATAATACAGTTTGCTGTTTTTGACCAAGGCCAACATCCATGTACAAGCCAATAGACCAGAAACAAAAGCAGCCATGAAACCCACCGCTAAAGGGATTGCGTCTTGGCTCTCCATAATCATATCTCCGCTAAGAAAGTCCTTAGTAACTTTGCCTAAAATAAGCGGAATGACCATTAGAAAAGAAAACCTAGCAGCTTTGGATTTATCTACTTTTAACAAGACTGCAGTGGCAATGGTAGCGCCAGATCTAGAAATTCCTGGAACCATAGCAATTCCTTGTGCGACACCAATAATAATAGACTGGCTATAACCTACATTTTGGGTAGTATTTTTGGCCCTATCTGCTCCAAATAATAAGAGGGCGGTGAAAAGCAGCATGCTTCCCACTAAAATGATTTGACCAGAAAACAAACTTTCTAAAAGATCTTCAAAGTTAAGTCCTATTACAGCAGCAGGAATCATAGACAAAATAATCTTAGCAGAAAAATGTCTGGCAGTGGCATCAGTTTTATTTCCAAGACCTTTTAAAATGTCAAAAATATCTTTTCTAAAAACCACCATAGTACTCAGTGCGGTGGCAAAGTGAAGTATGACAGTAAAGGTAAGCTGTTCTTTTGGAAGCCCATCAGATCCTAACACCGCTTTAGCTAGTTCTAAATGACCGCTAGAAGAAACTGGCAAAAACTCTGTAACTCCTTGTATAATCCCTAATATTAAAGCATCTAATACTTCCAATTATTTCTTTTTATTAGGATTTAGTAGAATGGCGTATGCCTGAATACCCAAGCCAATGAGAACAAGTGTTGGGGCTAGTCTGATTCTTCTAAAACTATAGATTTCTGGATTAAATACGTTGGGGTCATTGCTCTTTCCGCCGGCCATAAGTATAAAGCCTAAGACCATAAAACCTAGTCCTATAAATAAAAATTGATAATTTCTTTTCCCAAAGACAAAGCTTTTTTGTGTTGTTTTATTTTGTTTCATCAATGTATCTTTCAAGCTGTGTTAGTAATATAACTCAGAGGTTCTTAAGTTTAAAAATCTTTGTGCTGCAAAAAAAGTACTGCTGGCAGCAATCACAATTCCAATTGTAAATATAGCTATAGAGAGTGTTCCTAATAGAGGTAAGTCATTTAGCAGTCCAAGGCTGGGAAATAAATAATCTAAATATCCTAATAAAATACCTAGGCTTAGCTGGGCGGTAAAAGCCCCAATAATTCCCAGTTTTATATTGGTGATCATAAAGGGTTTTCTTATAAAGCCCTTTGTAGCTCCTACCATTTGCATGGTTTTTATAATAAACCTCTTTGAGTAAAGGGCTAGTCTAATGGAAGAATTAATAAGTAGCACCGCAATAAGGGTCATGATTCCTGAAATCAATAAAATCCAAAAAGATATTTTTTTGATGTTGTTATTAAGTAAGTCAACTAGAGGTTGGTCATATATAACTTCTGAAACAAATGATTTTGAATTAATCTGAGCTACAATTTCTTCTATTTGGTCTTGCGTGACAAATTGGGCTAAGAGGCTTAAATCTATGGCATTTTTTAAAGGGTTGTAGCCTAGAAAGCCTAAAAAATCTTCTTCTATTTCTTCTTTTAGCTGTTCTGCAGCATCTTCTTTTGAAACAAATAGCACTTCTTTGGTGTAATCTGATAGGGCAAGTGATTGCTGTAGTTGGTCTATTTCTACATTTTTGGCGCTGTCTTTTAAAAAGATAGTCACCTTAATTTGTTCTTTAAAATGGTCTCCTAATTTTTTTGTATTTAGAACTAAAATACCTAAAATACCCAGTAAAAATAAGACCAAACTAATGCTCAGGACAACAGAGAAATATGAAGAAATTAATCTTCTATTTTGATAACGTTCAAATGATTGACTCATAGATAAAGATAATGCTGAGGTAAAAATAACAAACTTAAAGCAAATCTAGGGTTTGTTATGACGAATTGTAAGCGTGTAAACACTTAATTTCTTTTTGCTTTGAGCAATTAAACTTATTTTTGCGTTACAATGAAAAACCTGGGTCTTTTAAAGTGAAGCTCACTACCCAATACATGGTTTAAAGACGTGATTTATGGAGTATAATTTTAGAGAGATTGAGTCTAAGTGGCAAAGGTATTGGGCAGATAATAAAACATTTAAAGCAGAAAACAACAGTCTTAAGCCTAAATACTATGTATTAGATATGTTTCCTTACCCTTCTGGTGCTGGTTTGCATGTGGGTCATCCACTGGGGTATATAGCTTCTGATATCTATGCTAGGTACAAAAGACATAAAGGTTTTAATGTATTGCACCCAATGGGCTATGACTCTTTTGGTTTGCCTGCAGAGCAATATGCCATTCAAACTGGCCAGCACCCAGCACTCACCACTAATACTAATATTAATAGATACAGAGAGCAATTAGATAAAATAGGGTTTTCATTTGATTGGGACAGAGAGGTGCGTACCTCTTCTGCAGACTATTACAAATGGACTCAGTGGATATTTGGGTTACTTTTTAACGCTTGGTATGACAAAAAGCAAGATAAGTCCGTGCCATTAGCGTCCCTTATTTCTTATTTTGAAACTCATGGAAACCATTCGTTAGAGGCAGTTACAGACACAGAGGTGGCTTTGTTTTCTGCTTCAGATTGGAAAGCAGCATCGGCCAAAGGCCAAGAAGATATATTACAACAATACAGGCTTACTTATTTGGCAGAAACTCAGGTAAATTGGTGCCCTGCCTTAGGAACGGTATTGGCAAATGATGAGATTATAAACGGTGTCTCTGAACGAGGAGGCCACCTGGTGGTGCGTAAAAAAATGCTGCAGTGGAGCATGAGAATTTCTGCTTTTGCAGAGCGCTTACTTAAAGATTTAGATCTTTTGGATTGGCCTCAACCTTTGAAAGACAGCCAAACTAATTGGATTGGTAAGTCTAAGGGAGCTATGGTAACCTTTAAAACACAGGCATCGGACTGGTGTTTAGAAATCTTAGATATTGCAGTGTTTACTACGCGGCCAGACACTATTTTTGGAGTGAGTTTTATGACTTTAGCTCCAGAACATGAATACGTGTCAAGAATTACAAGTCCAGGACAAAAAAAAGCAGTAGCCGCATATGTAACAGCTACAGCATTGCGCTCTGAAAGAGATAGAATGGCAGATGTGAAAACTATTTCTGGCGTCTTTTCTGGGGCCTATGCACTGCACCCTTTTACTGGAGCCCCCGTTCCTATTTGGATTGGAGACTATGTATTGGCTGGCTATGGTACTGGTGCGGTTATGGCTGTTCCGTGTGGCGATCAAAGAGATTACGATTTTGCTAAGCATTTTAACATGCCTATTCCCAATATTTTTAAAGGCATAGACATTACACAGGAGGCCTATGCGCAGAAAGATGGTGTGGTGATAGATCATTCAGGTTTTTTAACTGGATTGCCCTATAAAGAAGCGCTCACTAAAGCTATAGAAGAATTAGAAGTAAAAGGGTCTGGATTTGGTAAAGTAAATTTCAGAATAAGAGATGCCGTATTTAGCAGGCAGCGCTATTGGGGGGAGCCTTTTCCTATATACTATAAGCAGGGGGTTCCTACCCTTATAGATTTGGCATATTTACCTGTAGCACTTCCTGAGGTAGCCAAATACCTGCCTACAGAGACCGGGGCACCTCCTTTAGGCAATGCCACCCATTGGGCTTGGTGTTGCCAGACTAACCAAGTAGTTTCTAATGATCTTATTGATGAAAAAACTGTTTTCCCTTTAGAGTTAAATACCATGCCTGGATGGGCGGGAAGCTCTTTTTATTTTAATAGATACATGGATCCTAGCAATACTAAAGCTATGGTATCTGAGGCTGCTGTAGATTATTGGCAAGAAGTAGACCTTTATATTGGTGGGAGTGAGCACGCTACTGGACATTTGTTATACGCTCGTTTTTGGCAAAAATTTTTATATGATCTTGGTTTTGTGCCAAAAGGTGAATTTGCAAAAAAACTGATTAATCAGGGAATGATCACCGGAACATCGGCTTTTGTTTACAGACTAGAAGGCACGAACACCTTTGTTTCTAAAGGACTTATAAACGGAAGAAAAGTGCAGGCTTTACATGCAGATGTTTCTATGGTAAATGCTGCAGATGAATTAGATATAATTGCTTTTAAAGCTTGGCGAGTGGAGTATGCCAATGCTCAATTTGAGTTAGAAGACAAGGGTGTTTATACCGTGGGGAGAGAGGTAGAAAAAATGTCTAAATCTAAGTACAATGTTGTGAGCCCAGACGCTATCTGCGACGAATATGGAGCAGACTCTCTGCGTCTTTACGAGATGTTTCTGGGTCCTTTAGAGCAGTCTAAACCATGGAATACTGCAGGTATTACAGGAACATACGGATTTATTAAAAAGCTCTGGAAGCTCTATTTTAACCCTTCTGGCACTATTTTTAATATGGCGGAACCTACTGCAGACCAATTAAAAACGCTGCACAAAACCATTAAGAAAGTCACTGAGGATATTGAGAATTTTTCTTTTAATACCGCTGTGTCTACTTTTATGATTTGTGTAAATGAATTGACCTCTCAAGGATGTAAGAGCAAAGATATTTTAGAGGCTTTGGCTATTTTAGTGTCTCCTTATGCCCCGCATGTAGCAGAGGAATTGTGGGAGGGACTGGGCCACAAAAGTTCTATATCCCTAGCCTCATTTCCTATTTTTAATTCTGCTTATCTAGTAGAGTCTGAAAAAGAATATCCGGTTTCCTTTAATGGGAAAATGCGCTTTAAAATAACCCTGCCTACGGATTTTTCTAAAGACGCTATAGAAGCAGCGGTTATGGCGCATGAAAAAACTCAGCAGCATTTAGAAGGCAGGACTCCTAAGAAGGTTATTGTAGTTCCTGGTAAGATTATTAATATTGTGGAATAAGTATGGAAACTATTGAAATTATAGGCTTAATTGCAGCTACTATGACCACTTCAGCCTTTATACCTCAGTTAATAAAAGTAATAAAATTAAAGTCTACAAAAGACATTTCACTGGCCATGTATCTGGTTATGTTTACCGGAGTGGTCTTGTGGCTTATTTATGGTCTGCACCACAATTCTATCCCAATTATTTTTGCAAATATTATTACCGCAGTGCTTACCTTTGCATTAATTTTATTAAAGATTAAATATAAGTAGCATTATTTTTTTGATGTGATCAATTAAAACTAGACTATTATGATGTTATATTATGTGATTGTAGGACTTATGGCATTAGCTAGCATGGCGGTGAGCCGCAAGCTTAAAAGTAAATTTGCCACCTATTCCAAGCTTACCCTTAAAAACGGGATGAGTGGTGCTGAGATAGCTCAAAGAATGTTAGAAGACCATGGCATTAGTGATGTTCAAGTGCTTTCAACCCCTGGGCAATTAACAGACCATTACAATCCTTTAACTAAAACGATAAACCTAAGTGAATCTGTATATTCACAGCGCAATGCCGCCGCTGCTGCCGTGGCTGCTCATGAGTGTGGACATGCCGTACAACACGCTGTTGCCTACCCTTGGTTACAAATGCGCTCCCAGATGGTGCCTGCGGTTCAAGTAGCCTCTAATTTATCTCAATGGGTTATTATGGGGGGCTTGCTGCTTTCTGCTACCACTGCCTTAGGCAGTGGATTGTTATTAGCGGGTATTGTTTTATACAGCATTGTTACTGCTTTTACCTTTATTACTCTTCCGGTAGAATACGACGCTAGCCACAGGGCTTTGGCTTGGTTAAAGCGAAAAAACATAGTGGGCCAAGAAGAATATGAAGGAGCAGAAGATGCATTAAAATGGGCAGCCAGAACCTACGTGGTTGCGGCTATTGGCGCACTAGCTACCTTGGCGTATTTTGTTATGCGCTATTTTGGCAGTAGAGATTAAATGCCTATTTGGCGGTCAATTTGCTGGTCCAGAGAAATAAAAGTTTCTGTTCTTGACACTCCTTTTATTTGTTGTATTTCTTTGTTTAGCAAACGCATAAGGTGTTCGTTGTCTTTACAGAGTACCTTAATTAAGATGGACCAGTTTCCGGTTGTATAATGGCACTCTAGCACCTCTGGAATTTTTTTAAGAGCGCTCACAGCCGATGGATTGCTCATGGCTTTGTCTAAATATATTCCAATATACGCCATGGTGTTGTAGTCTAACGCCTTGGCATTTACTATAAACTTAGAACCTATAATTACTCCTGAGGCTTCTAGTTTTCTGAGTCTTTGGTGAATGGCTGCGCCGGAAATACCTATGCTTCTTGCAATTTCAAGAATGGGCTTTTTTGCATCGGCCATAAGGAATCTTAAAATTTCCTTATCTATTCCATCTATTTTTATAGAGCCGTTTTGGGTATTCATACTTACAATTTAAAAGTAAAAATACCAAAAATGTTTCTTATATGCAGTATTATCTTTTATGAGCTTGCCACATACTCTTTCGCGTACCCTAAATAAGGCACCTCAAATGAATGGAAAATAACATTTTCTTTAGCCAGCATTTTTAATACCGGTTGGTATATTTCTTTTTCTAAAGGAATTCGAACCCCTGGGCCAGTGATTTTTTTATTTAGGATTAACAGACTGCTTATGGCTAAGGGAAGCCCTACGGTCTTAGCCATAGCTGTATGGCTTTGTGAAGCACCTAATACTACCATATGTGCGTCTGTCTGTTTCATTTTGCCAGCTATTTCGTAGCCAAATTTATGGTACATAACTACCATATCTTTTTCTTCTGCGGCTAGGCTCCAGCTGTTTTCTAGTATTTCTTGTAGCAATTCTGCAGGCGTGCCTCTCTTCTTTTTTAATAGATGTTTGGGACTAAAGAGGTGCAATTCTTGCAGTTTGTCCCACATAATGTCATCCTGATCTATTTTTAAATAGTGCCTTACTTTTAATTCTACACTATCTGTGGGAGAGTAGGGAAGAAAAAGGTTTATAAAGTCTCTATAGCTCATGTGCTCACTGTCTTCAATGTGGTAACTGTCATCTGTAAGGCCTAATTGGACAAATATATTCCATGCCTTAGAAAAGCCTACCCTCCTCATGGTTCCTCTATAGAGAGTAAGGATGTCTTGAAGTCCATAGGCATCTCTGTATTTTAGGGAGTCTCTATTCGCATAGGCTTCAAATTTACCGTAGCCTGCTATCTCAATAAATTCCGTACGTCTAAAAAGCTTGTGATATGGAATGTATTTATAAGTCCCTTCTTGAATGAATTTTGCAGCACCTCCTTGGCCAGCAATGACTACATTTCTAGGGTTCCATGTAAATTTATAATCCCAAAGATTGGCTTTTTCCCTTGGCGCTACTAAACCGCCAGTAAAGGATTCAAATAGCCTCATTTTTCCACCTTTTGCTTTAATTTCTTCAATAAATGCCATGGCACTCATATGGTCTATGCCGGGGTCTACGCCCATTTCATTTAGAAAAATGAGACCTTTTGCTTTTACTTGGGTGTCTAATGCTTTAATTTCCGGACTTACATAAGAAGCCGTTACTAAATTCTTTTCTAGCAATAAACAGTCTTGGGCTATGGTGATATGCATATGAGCTGGCAACATAGAGATGACCAAATCAGATTTGGAAATAAGTGCTTTTCTGGTAGGCTCATGCATGATATCTTGTTCAGATACCTCTGCATTTTTATGCTCTTTAATGATTTTATTGATGTGGCTAGTGTCACGGTCTACTATGTGAACATATAAATGCTCATTCTCTGCGCGCTCTAAGAGATAGTCTATGAGGTAAGCTGTAGATTTTCCAGAACCAATAAGTAAGATTTTTCGCATAGTAAAAACGGGATTAAACGTTCTTAAATGTAGCGAATTGTTATATTTTTAAAAAATACACACTAATAAGTTATGAACAAAACAATTTATTTCTTGTTTGCTCCTGTAATGTATTTTTGAAGCGCCATGGTCATAGAGGGCGTTTCTGGAGTAGGGGCCTTAATGTCTATCCTTAAACCAGCCTCAGTAGCTGCATTGACGGTAGAATTTCCAAACACTGCAATTCTTGTATTATTTTGTTTAAAGTCAGGGAAATTTTTAAGTAATGACTCTATTCCAGAAGGACTAAAAAATACCAATACATCATATAAAACGTCGTTCAAATCTGAAAGATCACTAATAACTGTTTTATAAAAAATGCCTCTTTTCCAATCTAGGCTAAGGCTGTCTAAAGTCTCAGGTACAATAGACTTAAGAACATCTGAAGAAGGGAGTAAGAATTTCTCTTCCTTGTACTTTTTAAACAAAGGCACCATATCTGAAAAATTCATTTTCCCTACGTAAATCTTACGCTTTCTGTATACTACGTATTTTTGAAGGTAGAAAGCAACTGCCTCTGATTGGCAAAAATACTTCATACTGTCTGGAACTTTAAATCTCATTTCTTCTGCCAATCTGAAATAGTGGTCTACTGCGTTTCTACTGGTGAGTATGATAGCGGTAAAATTATTGAGATCAATTTTTTGCTGACGCACCATTTTAGCGTCTACACCTTCTACATGAATGAAAGGCCTAAAATCTACCTTTACTTTCTCTTTTTCTATTAGCCTTGCATATGGAGAGTTCTCCATTTTTGGCTCTGGCTGAGAGACTAAAATTGTTTTTACCTTCATAGTTTCACATTTTAAAAATACGGACAATAATTAAAAAAGGCGCAATTTCAAGAGCGCAAAGGTACAAAATAAAATAGAAGATGTTGTTTATAATGTGTTTTTGATGATTTCTAATTATCACAAGCCAGCCACTTAAGATCACTAAAAAAGCTAAGCCAATACTAACGAAAAACAAGATCCTAGAGTTAGGGAATAAAAATAGAAATAGCAGATTAGAAATAAAAAGAATGATTGAGGCATAGTTAAAATAACTACTTTTTTTAAAGGAGAGGTCTTTCATGAGCCTGTTGTTATTGAAAAATACGCCATTTAATCTTTGCGCTAATTGTTTGGTATAAACAAAAAAAGCCACCCCCAGAAAAATCAATATAAAAGAACTTGTTAAATAACTAGAACTCCCCAACCTTATAGTGAGCAGACCTAGGTTTAAATATAAAAAAAGACTGGTATTTAAAATAGCAAATAGCTGCCACAGCAGCTGAAAAGGATGTAATAACTGTTTTTTTTTATTGTACACCAATACATACTTATTATTGGTAAGAAGGTTAGTGAAAAGAATAAAACGGTGCAGGTGAATTTGTTTTGAAAGCACCATAATAAGGAGTGATAGTAATAAAACTCCCAGAATCCAGTCTGCAATGAAAGAAGGTCTTAAAAGGGTTTCCATCGAGCTATTTTTTGATTGGTTCCTCCAAGTAAGTAAGGCAGTCCTGCGCTTGCAATAGTGATTTTAAAATAGCCACTCTCATCATAACTGGTAGGTTTTTTAACAGCCCCCTTAATTAAAATAGAAGCTCCTGGCGCTAGGCTTTTAGTATTCATTTTCTTTTCTTCCTCTTTAGAAAAATAAATGGGGGTCAGGTTTTTATATTGCTTGTAAGAATTAAGAAAAGCCACTCCAAAGTCTAAGTCTTGCAGCGCTATGGTATTTTTATAGGGATTGGTCAATTTAAAATAGATCACGCCTGCAGAGATCTCTAAAAGCTTAGTTTCCAAAAGGGAGTAAGACTGAAAATGGTCTATCCACCTGCCGTAATAAACAGTATTTTTTGCTTTTTGGAAGGAGAAATCACTCTGTATATCTTCCTTTGTAATATAAGCCACTTTTTCTCCTTGGATACTTTCTTCTGAACCGTCAATATTATATTGATTTTCCCTGTAGCTAATGCTATTTAGAGAGTAGGTAGTGGCTCTAGAATAGAATGCGTACATGGGCGCATTTCTATAGGAATCTTCAAAGACCACTTTTGCGAGGCCTACTTTTTTTTCTAAAGCAGCTACCCATTCTTTATTGCCATGGGCTTCATAAGAAATAGGAAGCAAGGGCTCAAAGATTAAGCCAAGCCTTAAAAACACAATAAGGACTATATTAATAAGGCCTGATATCCAGAGCTGTTTGCGAAGTTTTTTATCTTCTATAAGCCTTTCAAACACTAAATAAGCCACAGGAATACAAATTACAACTATCCATTGGGTTTGTATGCGCCTATTAAAACTTGAGACTAGAAAAAATACGAGTACTGTAAGCACTATCCCAATCATACTCTTTTTTAATGTAGTATTGGCTTTTACAGAAAAGAGCGTTTTGTATATAAAAGGAAAAGTGAGTCCAAAAATAGCTATTAAATTCACCCAATATCCCAGACCAAAATCAAAGAAATCATAGGCTCTATTAGGCCTTTCAAAAAGGTGGTAAGCCACAGACACAAATTCATTTTTATACAACCAGTATAAATGTGGACTGTATGCCAAGAGGCTTACTAAAACAGATCCCCAGGCATAACGGTTTTTAAGTAGTTTAGGATTTCCAAAAACAACACCAACAATCACTAAAACGGCATGGTATTTACTATACATGAGCGCTGCCATGACAAGTCCTAACGCCAGACTGAGTATCCAATTGGCTTTGTTGTAAAAAGCTTGTAGCAAAAAAATAAATAAGGCAGTAAAAAACAATAAAGGGGTGTCTGGCAGGCTAAAAAAGCCATAAGCGTTTAGTAAAGTCATAGAAAAAACCAGGACAATAAAAGACCATACAAAGGAATATTTTCTTGTATCTTTGATAGTTTCCCAAAGGAGTATGTAGGTTCCTACAGACATTAAAACGCCAATAATTCTAACAGCAAGAGTCCCCTTAAAAACTAAGTTTCCAAGCGCCATCATGCCAGCCACCATAGGTGGGTGGTCAAAGTATCCCCAATCTAATTGAGAAGAGAAATACCAATAATAGGCCTCATCATAAATAAGTTCTGTAAAAGCTGCTTGAAGACAGTTTACAAGGGCAATAAGTCCTATGAGTATATAAAAAAGCTTTTGTTGATTGCCTTTCATTCATGCTGTTTTGCAGGCAAATTTACAAATTATAAGTGGGTTTGTTCCTTATAAAAAAAGCATAAAGCCTACACTAACACTTAGATAACGGCATTAATGTGTTATTTTTGTGTTCAAATTTTCATGTCATGACCCCAAGGATTGTCATTATTCCCACCTATAATGAGATTGAGAATATTTCTCAAATAGTAGAGGCTGTTTTTGAATTGCCTATCTCTTTTCATGTACTTATAGTAGACGATGGATCACCAGACGGAACCGCTTTTGCAGTAAAAAAATTACAGCAAGACTACCCAGAGCAACTTTTTTTAGAAGAAAGAGCAGGTAAAGGGGGGCTAGGCACGGCCTATATTCACGGTTTTAAATGGGCATTGGCCAGGTCTTATAACTACATTTTTGAGATGGATGCAGATTTTTCACATCCTGTAAAAGACCTTATTTCTTTATTTGAAGCCTGTGAAAAGGGTGCAGACCTCTCTATTGGTTCTCGTTATAAAAAAGGCATTAACGTAGTAAACTGGCCCTTGTACAGAATTTTAATTTCATACGGAGCCTCTTTTTATGTAAAAATTATTACAGGAATGAAGGTACATGACCCCACCTCTGGTTTTGTGTGTTACTCTAGAAAAGTATTAGAAGCCATTCCTTTGGACCGCGTTAAGTTTGTAGGCTATGCCTTTCAGATTGAAATGAAATTTAGAGCCCATATAAAAGGATTTAAAATAGAAGAAGTCCCCATTATTTTTAGAGATAGGGTGTTGGGGAAATCTAAGATGAGTTCTTCCATAGTGGGAGAAGCAGTTATAGGCGTCTTAAAATTAAAAGCGCAGAGTATTTTCAATAAAAAAAATTTCTAAATGGCATCATATACTTTAATTAAAAACGGAACCTTAGTAAATGAAGGCTTGACCTTTCAGGCCGATATTCTTCTCAAAGATCAGTTTATTGATAAAATAGGGACCGATCTGTCACACCTAACAGCTACCGTAATAGATGCAGCTGGAATTTTCGTATTGCCTGGAATGATTGATGATCAGGTTCATTTTAGAGAGCCAGGACTTACCCATAAAGGAAACATATACACAGAAAGTAGGGCGGCTGTGGCTGGGGGTGTTACCTCGTATATGGAACAGCCTAATACCAACCCGCAAACCACTTCCATTAAAGCGCTAGAAGCTAAGTTTTTATTAGGTGCTCAAAGTTCCTTTGCTAACTATGCCTTTCCTTTTGGAGGCACCAATGACAATTTAGAAGAGTTAAAAAGGTTGGATAAAAATGCCACCTCTAATGTGAAACTATTTTTAGGCTCTTCTACAGGGAATATGCTGGTAGACAACGAGCAGGTATTAGAAGGAATTTTTAGTAATACAGAACTTGTAATTTGTACGCACTGTGAAGATGAGGGAACTATAAGGGCAAATATGGAAGCCTATACAGAGCGCTATGGCGCAGATATTCCTATGAGTGCACACCCAGAAATTCGCTCAGCAGAAGCCTGTTACTTGTCTTCTTCTAAGGCAGTAGCCTTGGCAGAAAGGACAGCTGCTAGACTTCATGTATTTCACTTGTCTACTGCTAGAGAAACTCATCTGTTTAGAAATGATATTCCATTAAAAGATAAAAAAATAACAGCAGAGGTATGCCTTCATCACCTTTGGTTTTCAGATATGGACTACGCAGAAAAAGGTAGTTATATTAAATGGAATCCGGCAGTGAAGACGGCCGCAGATAGGGCAGGTTTGTGGGAGGCACTTTTAGATGACAGAATAGACGTTATAGCTACAGATCACGCACCTCACACCACAGAAGAAAAACAGCAAAAATACGCACAAGCACCCTCTGGAGGCCCTTTGGTTCAACACGCTTTGGTAGGACTTTTAGAAAAAGTAGGTCAGGGAATGATTTCTCTACCCAATTTAGTTCAGAAAATTTGCCACAACCCCGCTATCCTTTTTAATATAAATAGGAGGGGCTATTTAAGAGAAGGATATTTTGCAGACCTTGTACTTGTAAAACCAAATGTTCCATGGACAGTAAGCGGTCAAAATATTGTCTCTAAGTGTGGTTGGTCTCCATTTATAGGAACTACTTTTACCCACCAGGTGCACAAAACTTTTGTCAACGGACATTTGGCTTATGACCAGGGAGTTATTTCTGATCAAAAAAATGCAATGAGACTTACTTATAACAGAGACTAATGAGAATAATTATTTTAATTTTTGGGGTTTTGGGGTTTTGGTCTTGTGCCAATGAAGTAGTACCAAGGCCAGATCGTGTTCTATCTCTTCAGGAAATGGAGGATGTTGTTTTTGACCTCTCTGTTTTAAACACAGCAGCCAAGGTAGATAAGGCTTCTTTTGAAAATGTATCTATCACTCCTTTGTCATATGTGTATAAAAAATATGAAATAGACAGCCTTACCTATGCTCAAAATGACCTTTATTTTGCTTCTAGACCTCTAGACTACGAATACATATATAGAAGAGTAGAGAAAAAGCTACAAGCTTTAAAGGTAGCACACAATAAAAAAGCTGAAATAGAGATTCCTAATTAATATAAGCATTACAACAGTCTAGAATGATTTTATCTATTTTTTGGTATTCCATTTTAAGCATATCTATGCTCTTTTGAGCGCTGTAAAAATCTTGGTGTCTGAGACTAAAAACGGTTTGTGCAGTTATTTTTCTTGGTCCTCCTGTGATTTTTTGTTTTATATAATCTAGGCGCCATATCATTTCTAAAAATAAAAAAGAAAGTTTCTTGGTAGGCTTTTGTGTTCCAAAACCTTTAGACATGAAGGAGAAAACTTCTAAGTAACTCAGGTTTTCAGAAACACAAATATAGCGTTCGTTTGCATTTTTGCTTTCCATTCCCAATTGCATGAGTTTTACTACGTCAGAAACACCAACAAAACCAGATCCACCAGGAAAATAGTAGGCACTCCCTTTTTTAGCAAAACCAAATAATTTTCCACTCCCTTTATTCCAAAACCCAGCACCTAAAATAACCCCAGGATTTATGATTACTGCTTGCAGTCCTTCCTGAATGCCTCGCCAAACCTCTAATTCTGCCTGGTATTTACTAAGGGCATACACATTGGGGTTTTCAATATTCCAATCGGTATCTTCATTAATGCTATGTGGAGCAGTAGTTTTACCTAAGCTAGCTATAGAACTCACATAGCACATTTTGGCCACTTTAAAATCAAGGGCGCAATTTACGGTGTTTGCGGTACCAGCGACGTTGATTTGCTGTAGTTTTTTATAGTCTTTAGGGTCAAAAGAAATGAGTGCTGCGCAGTGGTATAACTCCGTCACATCAGCAAAGGCAAATTTTAGAGTCTCTAAGTCTAAAATGTCACCTTGTGTCCATTCAATTTGAGCAAATAAGGATTCAAAAATATCAGACTTTGACTTAAATAAACTTTTTACGCCATTTAAACTATTTGGCGCTCTGTAGAGGGCTCTTGGAGTTTTCCCTGCCAAACATAGTTCATATAACAAATGGGCGCCCACTAACCCAGTACCTCCTGTAACTAGAATCATATCTCAAAATTACATAATTTATTCCCTATTTTTGTCCCATGAAAGCGATGTTTGAGAAAAACCCTTTTAGTATTCAAAGTCCAGATGAATTTAAAGCATATGCTTTAAATTTATTTGCCTTTCAGTATCTTCAGAATGCTGTATATGGTCAGTTTTGTGATCATTTAGGAAAGACACCAACGGTAGTGAAGGAGCTTTCAGAAATTCCATATATGCCCATCTCTTTTTTTAAGTCACATGCTATGTTAGCAAGGGGTGAGCAAACAGATTTTTATTTTTCTTCTAGCGGCACTACCGATAAGGAGACCTCAAAGCATTTTGTGCCGTATTTGGCTGAATATGAAATGAGTTACACTACTGCTTTTGACAACTTTTACGGGAAACCGTCAGACTATTGTATTTTGGCATTATTGCCCGCCTACTTGGAAAGAGAGGGATCTTCCTTGATTTATATGGTAGCAGATCTTATTTCTAAGAGTGAACATCCAAATTCTGGTTTTTACTTGAACAACTACCTTGCTTTAAAAGAAACATTAGAATCTTTAGAGGCCTTAGGCACTAAGACTTTACTAATGGGAGTCTCTTTTGCCCTCTTAGATTTTGTAGAGCAGTATCCTATGCAACTAAAACACACTATAGTAATGGAAACAGGAGGCATGAAAGGCAGGAGAAAAGAAATGATTAGAGAGGCCCTTCACACACAGCTAACAGAGGGCTTTGGTGTAGCGCAAATTCATTCTGAATACGGAATGACAGAACTTTTGTCACAAGGGTATTCAAAAGGCTTGGGCATTTTTGAATGCCCGCCATGGATGAAAATTTATATTAGAGATACAGAAGACCCTTTAAATCTAATTGGAGACCACATGACAGGAGGGGTAAATGTTATAGATTTAGCCAACACCTATTCCTGTGCTTTTATAGCCACACAAGACTTGGGCAAAACACACGGAAATGGACGCTTTTCTATTTTAGGACGTTTTGACCACGCTGCTATTAGAGGCTGTAACCTTTTAGTTCCTTAATTAAAAACAAGGATAAAATAGTGTTTCTTTCCTCTTTGTAAGAGTACGTATTGGTTGCCTATAAGGTCTTGCTCACCAATGAGATAATTTTCTTGTACCTTTTCTTTATTTACAGAAATAGCGTTTTGCTTTAGTTCTCTTCTGGCATCCCCATTAGATTTTAAAAAGCCTGTTTCTGCAGATAAAGCCGCAATCATATCCAAGCCATCTTTTAAAAAGGATTTACACAAAAAAGCCTGTGGTACTCCTTCAAAAACCTCTAAAAATATTTTAGTGTCTAATGATTTTACTTTAGTTGCAGTGGTATTTCCAAATAAGATTTCACTGGCTTTAAGTGCATTTTCATAGGCTTCAATTCCGTGAACCATAGTAGTTACATGTTCCGCCAATTTTTTTTGTAGACTTCTTAAGTGTGGCCCTTCATGGTGTTCTGTCGATAGCTTTACAATGGCCTGCTCACTTAAAAGCGTAAATATTTTTATGTATTTTTCTGCGTCAAGATCTGAGGTGTTTAGCCAGTATTGAAAAAAGGCGTATGGAGAGGTTCTATTAGCGTCTAACCATATATTACCCCCTTCTGTTTTCCCAAATTTAGTGCCGTCTGCCTTAGTGATTAAAGGACAGGTAAGGGCATATCCCTTTCCTCCGCCAATGCGTCTAATGAGCTCAGTTCCCGTTGTGATATTTCCCCATTGGTCCGAACCGCCCATTTGTAGCGTGCAATTGTATTTTTTAAAGAGGTGTAAAAAATCATATCCCTGCACCAATTGATAGGTAAACTCTGTAAATGACATTCCTTCTGCAGCTTCAGAAGACAGTCTCTTTTTTACAGAGTCTTTGGCCATCATATAATTTACAGTAATGTGCTTGCCCACATCTCTTATAAATGAAAGAAATGAAAAATCTTTCATCCAATCATAGTTATTCACCAGTACAGCACCATTGCTTTTTGAGGTATTAAAATCTAAAAAAAGAGATAGTTGCTGCTTTAATGCTTCTTGGTTGTGCCTTAGGGTAGGCTCATCTAGGAGGTTTCGCTCATTAGATTTTCCAGACGGATCTCCAATCATTCCCGTAGCACCTCCTATCAGAGCATATGGCTTATGTCCAGAAAGCTGAAAGTGTTTTAACATCATAACACCTACTAAATGTCCAATATGTAAAGAATCTGCCGTAGGGTCAATACCCATATATGCAGACTGCATTTCTTTTAAAAGGTGTTCTTCAGTTTCAGGCATGACGTCGTGAAGCATGCCCCTCCATTTTAATTCAGCAACAAAATTCTTAAGCATTGTATTGAGTTTATTTGAAAGACAAATATAACTTTAATAACACTAATTAATAAACCCTCACTTATTTGATTATTAATTTTCTGGTACTCGTTTGTTCTTCAGTAAAGATTCTGATGACGTAAATTCCTGCTTTAATTCTGGGAAGTTGTAGCTCTTTTGTTTTTAAAATTGCCTCCATTATTGGAGTTCCAAAAACGTCAAATAAAATAATTTTTTTTGGCCCGGTCTCTGTACTTTCTATGAAAACCTTTCCTTGAGTTACTGGATTTGGATAAATTTTTAATCCCTCAATTTCCATGCTTTTCTCTTGTTGCGCAAAAGTTGCGCTAGTCACTATAAACAAGAGTATGTACAGAATATTTTTCAATATTTTTTATTTAATACAATAAAGATACATTTTTTTTGTTTCGCTAGAAATTAAATCCTTGTTATCACAGTTAACATTCAAATCACATTTTAATGAACGTTTCATAACCTATTGAAAACGTTGAGTTAAGATTTAGTGATTTAATTTGTATCAAATATTTAATTTAAAAATAACCAAAATGAAAAAATTTATTTTATCTTTTTTATTAGCAACGGCTTTTTTAGTTTCATGTTCTGATGATGAACCAGCTGTTGAAGTGATAGTAGCTACTATGGCACCCACTTTAACTGGTCCAGCAGGAACAGTTTCATTAGAGCAAAGCACAAACATTGATATTACTTTCACGCTAAGTACAGATGGAGGATATAAATCTGCCGTAGCAGTTGCTAGCGGCGGAACAGCCACTATTAAATCTCAGCCAGCTGCTGGTGATAAGTCAGGCTCTGTTGTGGTTACTTTTACTGCGGCAACTGTTTCTGGTGCAGGATCTATTGTTTTAACCGTTACCGATAATGAAAACAGAACCATAGATAAAACTGCAGTCATAAATATTGCTGCCATAGCTGTAGTACCCGAAACTGAAACCGTAGGTACAGGAAGTGTCCACTACATTACATCAGATAAAACGTGGACTTCAGATAGAATTTGGATTATGAATGGTAAAGTAGTGGTACAAAGTGGGGCCACTTTAACTATTGAACCAGGGACTATCATTAAAGCAGAAAATAAAACTGGAGCAGAAGCCACTGCACTAGTGGTTGCTAGAGGCGCAAAAGTAAATGCTTCTGGAACTGTTTCTAAGCCAATTATTATGACTTCTGTTTTAGACGATATTAATTATAAGTCTGTAAATTTCAAAGGATCTACACTTAATAACGCAAACCAATCTTTATGGGGCGGATTAATTGTTTTAGGTAAAGCTGCTGTTGGGGTTTCAGGAGGAGAAGATAATATTGAAGGAATTCCTGCACTACCTTTTTCTTTATATGGTGGGAATGTAGATACGGATAACTCTGGAACTTATAAGTATATTTCTATCCGTCACTCTGGCGCAGAATTAGCTCCGGGAAATGAATTACAAGGATTAACCTTAGGAGGTGTTGGTTCTGGAACCATTATAGAAAATATAGAAATTGTTGCCTCTGGTGATGATGGTGTAGAAATTTTTGGTGGTTCTGTAAACGTAACAAATATCTTAGTTTGGGCACAAGGAGATGATGGGATAGACTTAGATCAGGCTTATAAAGGGACTATTAAAAATGCCATGATTGTATTGGGTGTAAATTCAGATACAGGTTTAGAAATTGATGGAACGGAAGACAGTACTAGAGCAATAGACGGAGCGTATACATTAGAAAACGTGACCATTATTGGCAATGCCAATGCAGAGGCTGGAAAGAATAGATATGCAGATTGGAAATCAGGAGCTACTGGTCACAATAGAAATATTGTTTTTAAAGATTTCTTACCGGGACGTTCTGTTAAAACTATTCAGGCTAGTACTTATTCAGGAGCAGCAACCGTTTCTTCTGTTGGAAAACTGACATTTGAAAACATTGATTTTGTATCTGCAGATAGTGCAGCTACTATTTTGGGAGCGAATACACACGTTACAGATTTTTCAACATGGGGAGAAATTGTAACCACTCAAGTTACTGGGTCTGGTGCTAATGCAGCTCCTTTTAATAATTGGACTTGGTATAGCAACAAATAACATATTTTATTTTATTGACAAATTGGTAATGGTGGATTAATAATTCCTTTACATTGTGATAGTAAGTTTGCCCGAAGTTTTAAAAAGCTTTGGGCAAATTTTTTTTATGAAAAATATCATCATTTTTACATTTTTAGCATTCAGTTCTCTAGTAAGTGCACAGAAACTTTCAGGGACCATTATGGATGGAGAGTTTAACGAGCCCTTAGCCTTTTCAAATGTTGTTGTAAAAGGCACTATTATTGGAACCACTTCAGACTTTGAAGGTAAATACACCTTAGATGTTCCAGTGGGAGTTTACACCATTCAATTTCTTTATTTAGGTTATGAAACCAAAGAAATCAGTAATGTTGAGATGGTTTTAGGAAAACTTACAGAAGTAGATGTAGTCATGAATCCTTCTTCTAACCAATTAGACGAGGTGGTTTTAGTAACCTCTGCTAGACAAAATTCAGAAACAGCCATATTAAATGTACAGAGGAAATCTGTCAATTTATTAGATGGTTTATCTGCTCAAAGCATCAAAAAAGTAGGAGACAGTGATTTAGCAGGAGCCATTAAACGGGTACCAGGGGTGTCTGTTCAAGGCGGTAAATACGTGTATGTTAGGGGTCTTGGAGACCGTTATTCCAAGACAGTTCTTAACGGATTAGAAGTTCCAGGCTTAGATCCAGATAGAAACACCTTACAATTAGATATTTTCCCAACCAATTTAATTGAAAATATTTTAGTTAGCAAATCTGCTAGTGCAGATCTTCCATCAGATTTTTCTGGAGGAGTAGTAGATATAGTAACAAAAGACTTTTCGTTAGTTCCAGAATACTCAATTAATGTTTCTGCTAACTACAATCCCAGTATGCATTTTAAAAAAGACTACATCAGAGATTTTAGAAGCAAAACAGATTTTTTAGGTTTTGATTCTAACTATAGAGACTTACCCTTAGATCCTAAAGACAATATCCCTAATGCCATTACTACTAGTTCAGAAGCAAATCTTTTACCTGGTATTACTAAAAGTTTTGATCCAAAAATGGGTGTAATGAATGCTCAAAATGAAATGAATTTTTCTCTTGGCGCTACAGCGAGTAATCAGTATTCATTAAAAAATGATAAAAGCATTGGTTTTATAGCCTCTTTAGGTTACAAATACGAAACCACTTATTACGATGATTTTTTTAATGGTACTGCCATAAACCAATTTCAAGAATTAGAACCTTATTTTTCACAACAAGGAAGAGCAGGTATAGAGAACATATTGTTAAGTGGCTTGGCTGGTGTGTCATTTAAAACAAAAAGATCAAAATACAAATTAAATTTGCTCTATCTCCAGAACGGTGAGTCTAATGCTATTAAAGCAGATTATGAAGATTTTATTGAAAATCCATACCTAGGAACAGGTGAATTATTAACTTATACGGAGAGAAATATTACTTCTATTCCATTGACTGGTAAGCATAGTAATTTGAATGGAGACGCTATTTTAGAATGGAAATTAGCATACAATAAAGCGAGTGTTGCTGACAAGGATTTTAGAAGGACCGTTTTTGAAACAGATTCAGAAAGAAGTTACTTTGCTTTAAGTAGCAGCACTACTAATTTTCCTACCAGATTTTGGAGAAATTTAGAGGAGGATGTTTTAAATGGAAAAATTGATTATTCAAAAGAGATTAAATTAGGAAATACAGAGCACAAATGGAGAGTTGGAGTTGGTTATGTAGGCAAAACAAGAGATTTTTCAACTTTTAATTACACCATTGGATTTAAAGGAGATTCTAATGTTTTAAATGGAAATGCCAATGAAATATTATTAAACAAAAATATTTGGTCTCCAGCTAATAATTTTGGCTCTTATGCCATTGGAAATTTTCAAGCAACAAATCAGTACAACTCAGAAAGCACCAACCAATCTGCTTACATTTCTGACGAGATTCGTTTTTCTTCAAAATTTAAAGCAGTCCTAGGCCTTAGATTTGAAAACTATGTTTTAAAATATAGTGGTCAAAATTTAGAAGGGGCGGTTTACGATAAGGCTACTTTTATAGATAAAAAAGATTTTTTCCCCTCTGCAAATTTAATTCTCTCTCCAACTGAAGATCAGAATGTGCGTTTTTCATATGCTAAAACCACAGCAAGACCTTCTTTTAAAGAGGCTTCTGCTATTACTTTGTACGATCCTATAACTGAGCGATTTTTTATTGGAAACCCAGATTTAAAGCCTTCATATATTGATAATTTAGACCTTAGACTTGAGAAGTACGGTGCTGGAGGAGACTTTTTTGCAGTAAGTGCTTTTGCTAAGCTATTTAAAGATCCAATTGAAATAAATGCAGTAAATCTAAACTCGCCCAACCAGCTAACAGGGAAAAACAATAAAAATGCCCAGCTGCTAGGTATGGAAATTGAATACAGAAAAGACTTTATTAAAACCGAGTTCTTCACGCTAAACTTTAATACCAATATATCTATTATTGAAGCCAAACAGAAAATGTCAGATGCAGAGTATCAAGGAAGGTTAATTATTGCTGAGGGCAGGCCTTTAAATGATACGAGAAAGCTTCAGGGACAATCTCCATATATGATAAATTCAGGTTTGAATTTTAAAATAAATAAAAGTAATTTAGAAGGGGGTCTTTTTTATAATGTTCAAGGAAAAACGTTAGAAGTAGTTGGTATAGGAATTGTGCCAGATGTTTATTCTGAACCATTCCACAGCCTAAATTACAGCATGCAAAAAAGTTTTGGAAAGGATCAAAGGCAATCTATAAAATTAACAGTAGATAATATGTTGGGAGATATTAGAGAAAGCTTCTACAGTTTTTATGACCAACCTGAGTTACATTTTTCTAGGTTTAAACCTGGCACCTCATTTACTTTGACCTATAATTTAAAATTTTAAAGCGTTATTTTAAAAATTTGATTGGGCACTAGCTTTTTCTTACATCCTTTTACTAAAACGTTAAGAGATTAAATGAATATTAAGGACAATGTATTTATAAGTCTTATATTTACTAGTGACCTTAAATCTCAATCCAACCATGAATAACAAAGACATAAAGATCCTTTTAGTAGATGACGAACCGGATATATTAGAGATAGTTAGCTATAATTTAGCTGCTGAGGGCTACCAGGTCTTTACCGCTAAAAATGGCCTAGAGGGCGTGGCTAAGGCTAAAAAAAAGCTACCCCATTTAATTATTATGGACGTCATGATGCCGGAGATGGACGGAATTGAAGCATGTGAAGCTATTCGCGCTACCCCTTCTTTAGAAAACACCATCATTACCTTTTTAACCGCTAGAGGTGAAGATTATTCACAGGTGGCAGGTTTTGATGCTGGTGCCGATGATTATATTACAAAACCTATAAAGCCCAAATTACTAGTTAGTAAAGTAAAGGCACTATTGAGAAGATTTAATGAAGGATCCGCTCCTATAGAGACTGAAGACATTACCACTGTAGGAGATTTAGTGATTAACAGGGAAGAGTATAAAATAGTTAACAAGGGAGTAGAAATAGTTTTGCCTAGAAAAGAGTTTGAGTTATTAGCACTTTTAGCTTCAAGACCAAATAAAGTATTTAAAAGAGAGGTTATTTTAGATAGTGTTTGGGGGAATGAAGTGGTAGTTGGAGGCAGAACCATAGATGTTCATATTAGAAAATTGAGAGAAAAAATAGGTGATGATAGTTTTAAAACTGTAAAAGGAGTTGGCTATAAGTTTGTACTTTAGTATTTATGGCGATTAAACTTAAAAAATCTTACCGTTTTGCCTTGCGGTCTTCACTGCTTATTTCTGTCCTTTTAAGTTTAGGGTTGTTTGCCCTACTGTATCTGTTTAATATTAAAGAGCCCTTTGTATATCCATTATTTTTTCTCATTTCTTTTGCAATATCATTCCTTATTATTCAAATAAGGGTAGAGAAATTCATCTATAGAAGAATAAAAAAGATTTATGACGAGGTGTCATTATTAGAGTCTAGTACACTATTTAAAACGGCGGTAACCTCAGATATGAAAACACTCACTGAGGAAATAGGACGTTTTGCTCAAAACAAGAAAATTGAGATTGACACTTTAAGAATTAGAGAAGAATACAGAAAGGATTATTTAGGAAATGTATCTCATGAACTTAAGACTCCGCTTTTTACGGTTCAAGGCTACATACTCACGCTTTTAGATGGGGCTATGGGGGACAAAAAAGTAAGGGAGAAGTACCTGCAAAGAGCTGCTAAAGGGGTAGAGCGACTTATATATATAGTGAAAGATCTAGACCTCATTACCAAGCTAGAAGTAGGAGAACTCAATTTAGAACCTGTCTCTTTTGACATTGTAGTTTTGGTACAGCATGTATTTGAAATGCTTGAAATTAGAGCCAAGAAGAAGAGTATCACCATGTCTTTTAATTTAGTTTACAGCAGTCCCATTATGGTGACTGCTGATAGAGAAAAAATACAGCAGGTCGTTACCAATCTTATGGTAAATGCTATTAAGTACGGTCATGAAAATGGAACCACAGAGGTCAGTATTGAAAACCTGCTTAAGAATAAAGTGATTGTGAAGGTGACAGACAACGGAGAAGGGATTGCAAAGTCTCATTTCCCAAGGCTTTTTGAAAGATTTTATAGGGTAGACAAAAGTGGAAGCAGGGCAGAAGGTGGTTCCGGGTTAGGCTTGGCCATTGTAAAACATATTTTAGAAGCTCACGGAGAAAAAATATTTGTAGAGAGTGTGGTAGATGTAGGTTCAGAATTCTCCTTTACTTTAGAGAAGTCAGAAAAAAAATAATACATATATTTCCTTAACTTTGCAACTCTAAAAATACAGCAGTCTTGGGAAGTAAAAACAAATTAAAGAGGTTTAAAGAAAATGAAACGTTCCAAAACGTGTTTCAGCCAACCAGGGAAGAGGTTCTTAATAAAAGCCTAGGTAAAAAAGGGCAATGGAACACTTTTTTTGGTAATGAAAACCCAATAGTTTTGGAACTTGGTTGCGGAAAAGGAGAATATACATTAGGATTGGCTCAAAAATTTCCAGATAAAAATTTTATAGGAATAGATATTAAAGGCGCTCGGTTTTGGCGGGGTGCCAAAACCGCACTTGAGGAAACCCTCCCTAATGTGGCATTCATTAGAACCCAAATTGAACTCATAGATTATTTGTTTTTTGCGCATGAGGTGTCTGAAATTTGGATTACTTTCCCTGATCCTCAGATTAAATACAAAAGAGCCAAACACCGGCTTACCAATCCAGAATTTTTAGAGAAGTACAAATCTGTCCTAAAAGCAGAAGGTTGTGTTCATTTAAAGACAGATTCTGAATACATGCACGGTTATACCCTTGGCTTGTTGCAAGGAATGGGCCTTCCTATAGCTTACTCTAATCATGATGTGTATAAAAATGAAGGGAGCCCAGAAGAGATACTCAGCATTCAGACTTTCTATGAAAATCAGTATCTTGCAAAAGGAAAGGCTATTACCTATTTGCGTTTTAAATTCTCTTAGTGCAATAAGATGCTTATTCCATAGGGTTTGTAATAATTTTAATTTTTCTAAAGTTTTGAATAATAGCGCATTCACGGTTAGCTATTGTGATTTTTTTAAGTTTAGCGTTCAATATGTCTCACTTAATTGTACTTTTTTTTGTTACTTTCTCAGCAGCTTTTATGGCTACAGTACCCCCTGGGCTTTTGAATATGAGTGCCGCTAAAATTAGTGTAGAAAAAGGCCCAAATAATGCTTATATTTTCAGCCTTGGTGTTGTAATAGTGGTGCTTGTACAAGCCTATATTGCGGTGCTTATCTCTAAGTATTTGTTTAGTCACCCAGAGGTGATTAAGCTGTTAATGAAAGTGGCAGTAGGGATATTTTCTGTATTTGCTATATACTTCTTTGCATCGGCCATGGGCCAAAAAAGGCCCAAAGCTCATTTTTTAAAAGTTAAAAAAAGGAGCAGTTTTTATAAAGGTATGTTCTTGGCAGCGGTGAACCTTTTAAGCATTCCTTATTACAGCGGTTTAAATGCCATGTGGAAAGCTTCAGGTTGGATTTCTTTTGCTTTAGAAGATATTTTAGTCTTTATGTTAGCAGCAGCAGCAGGAACTTTTTCAGTCTTGTATTTATACATTGTATATTTTAAAAAATTACAAAAGAAAAACAGGACTTTTTCTTCTAGAGCCAACTATATTTTAGGAACCCTTATGTTGGTGTTGGTGGTTATTACGCTTTTTAGAATTTACTATGAAACACGCTAGCACCACCCTCTCTTTTTTTGATAAAGTATATGTTGTAGTGAGGCTTATTCCACATGGAAAAGTAACTACTTACGGCGCTATTGCTAGGTATTTAGGAGTGGCAGGATCTGCTAGAATAGTAGGCTGGGCTATGAATGCCTCTCACAGAGATATGAGCATTCCCGCCCACAGAGTAGTCAATAGGAATGGACTTTTAACAGGGAAGCATCACTTTGAGGGAACACTTCTCATGCAACAACTCTTAGAGAGCGAAGGAGTCCTCATTCAAGAGCATCAGATTATAGGATTAGCCAGCTACTTTTGGGATCCTAATTTGGCTTTACAATCTGAAGGATAAGCCTTATATTTGTAATTTAGAATGAGTTTAATTAGGGTATTTTCCCTATTTCATAGGCCAAGGCCTTAACACACCAGCATGCAAATAAAAAAGGCAGACGTTTTAGAGGCTTTATCAAAAATTAGTGCTCCGGGAGAAGGAGTCAATTTAGTAGAAAGTGGTGCGGTGACCAACATTCAAATTTTTGGAGATGAGGTGACGGTGGATATTTCCATAAGCAACCCTAGTTTACAGGCACGTAAGAAAACAGAGGTGGAGATTTTAAAGATCATTCACTCAGAGGTATACGAGAAAGCTAAAATCACAGTAAACGTGAAGGTGAACGCAGCTCCAACTGCTAAAACAAATGAAATTAAAGGAAAACCCATTGCGGGCATTCAAAATATTGTGGCCATTGCCTCAGGAAAAGGAGGAGTTGGTAAATCTACTGTTACGGCTAATTTGGCTGTTACTTTGGCAGGCATGGGCTTTAAAGTAGGCATTTTAGATGCAGATATTTATGGCCCCTCTATTCCCTTGATGTTTGATGTGGCTATGGAGAAACCTTTGGCGGTAACTATTGAAGGGAAATCTAAAATGAAGCCAGTAGAGAATTACGGTGTAAAGGTGCTTTCCATAGGCTTTTTTACACAGCCCAACCAGGCAGTTATTTGGCGTGGTCCAATGGCTGCAAAGGCCTTAAATCAGATGATTTTTGACGCCCACTGGGGAGAATTAGACTTTTTACTTCTAGACCTGCCTCCAGGCACAGGAGATATTCACTTGAGCATTATGCAGTCCTTACCAGTGACAGGCGCTGTTATTGTGAGTACTCCTCAGGAAGTTGCCTTGGCCGATGCCCGTAAGGGAGTGGCCATGTTTATGCAAGACGCTATTAATGTCCCTGTATTGGGTGTGGTAGAAAATATGGCTTATTTTACGCCAGAAGAATTGCCAGAAAATAAATATTATATATTTGGCAAAGAAGGAGCTAAAAACTTGGCTACAGACATGAATATTCCTTTTTTAGGGGAGCTTCCTTTAGTGCAAAGCATTAGAGAATCAGGAGACGTAGGACGCCCTGCAGCCCTCCAGGAGTCAGGACCTTTAAAAGCTGCTTTTGAAGAAATCACTAGAAATGTAGTGACCCAAGTGGTCTCTAGGCATACAGATTTACCTCCAACAGAGGCTATTAAAATTACTACTATGGCAGGTTGTTCTGCTGTAAAACCAAAGAAATAATGAGAGTTTTTCTCTATTAATGACTAAGCATTTTCTTAGCTAAAATGAACGCTTATGACTGCAGATGCATTAAAAATTCAAGTAGAAAAAGCCTTAGAAGAAATTAGGCCCTTTTTACAATCAGATGGGGGTGATATTTCTTTAGAAGGCATAGAAGAAGGCACTAGGGTAAAGGTGAAGCTTATGGGGGCTTGTGTGGGCTGTTCTGTAAACCAAATGACCCTTAAGAGTGGAGTAGAAATGACTATTAAAAAATATGCCCCCCAAATAGAGGAGGTGATTAACGTAGAGGCTTAAATTTTTTTTGATTAAACTGACAAATGTCATGGTGACTCTTTGCATATCTCTTTAACTTTGGAGCAACAAAAACCACCTTGTAAATTACCGAGCTTGCTTGGCTTGTTTTTAACACTGCTATGATTAAAACAGATATACTTATTATTGGTGCTGGACCTACTGGTCTTTTTGCCGTTTTTGAGGCGGGATTACTCAAATTAAAATGCCATATTATTGACGCTTTACCTGTGCCAGGTGGCCAACTTTCAGAATTGTATCCTAAAAAACCCATTTATGATATTCCTGGTTTCCCAGAAGTATTGGCAGGAGACTTAGTAGACAACCTCATGGAACAAATTAAACCTTTTGTCCCCGGGTTTACCTTGGGTGAGCGAGCAGAAACTATAGAAAAACAAGAAGACGGCACTTTTATTGTAACTACAGATAAGGGAACCGCACACCACGCTAAGGTGGTGGCTATAGCTGGAGGCTTGGGAAGTTTTGAGCCTAAAAAACCACTGATTGCTGGCATTGAGCGCTTTGAAAATAATGGTTTGGCTTATATGATTAAAGATCCTGAGGTGTATAGAGATAAAAAAGTACTTATTTCTGGTGGGGGTGACTCAGCTTTGGACTGGTGTATTTTCTTAGCAAATGTGGCATCTGAGGTAACGCTGGTACACAGAAGAAATGAATTTAGAGGCGCCTTAGACTCTGTAGAAAAGGTACAAGATTTAAAAAACAAAGGCAAAATTCAGCTTATTACACCAGCAGAGGTAGTAGGAGTCATTGGAGCACAGCAGTTAAGCGCCTTAGAAATTGCTATAGACGGAGGAGAAACTATTATAAAAGAGGTAGATGCCTTTATCCCGCTTTTTGGTTTGTCACCTAAATTAGGACCTATTGCTAGTTGGGGTTTTGAGATTGAAAAGAATGCTATTAAAGTAGATAATACCCTAGATTATATGACTAATATCCCAGGTGTTTATGCCATTGGGGATGTCAATACCTATCCTGGAAAACTAAAATTAATTTTATGTGGTTTTCATGAGGCCACCCTGATGTGCCAAAGTGCATATGGACGTATTTTTCCAGACAAGCGTTATGTGATGAAATATACCACAGTAGGCGGTGTCATTGGCTTTGACGGCTCTAAGAAAGAAGCTCCTAAAGCGGTAGTTAAAAAAATTGAATAAAATGCCTCAAGATATTCACATTACCATTGTAGACAGAGAAGGGGTTTCCCATAAAGTTTTGGCTCCTACAGATATGAATATGAACCTTATGGAACTGGTGCGCTCTTATGAGCTGGCTCCTGAGGGTAGTATTGGTATTTGCGGTGGCATGGCCATGTGTGCTTCTTGCCAATGCTATGTGACTTCTGTTCACGAATTGCCAGAAATTTCAGATGAAGAAGAAGTTATGTTATTTGAGGCCAATCACACAAAAGATAACAGCCGCCTAAGCTGCCAAATCCCTATAACAGAAAATCTAGAAGGTCTTGCAGTACAATTAGCCCCTGAAGATTAATAAATGATCATATATTTAAATTTTGGCTTGGTAAGTAAATAGTTCATAATATCTTCCTTGACTAGCAATGAGTTGGTCATGGGTACCTTCTTCTACAATTCTTCCGCCTTCTATCACTAAAATTTTATGGGCTTTTCTAATGGTGCTAAGTCTGTGGGCAATTACAAAGGTAGTTCTGCCTTCTGTGAGAGTGGCCAAACTTTTTTGAATGAGCGCCTCACTTTCTGTATCTAGATTAGAGGTGGCTTCATCTAAAATAAGAATACTAGGGTTGGCTAGTACCGCTCTAGCTATAGCAATTCTCTGGCGCTGCCCTCCGGAAAGTTTTACACCTCGTTCTCCAATGAGCGTGTCTAAGCCGTTTTCAAAGCGGTCTGTAAACTCATTTACATAGGCTGCTTTTACAGCGTCTGTAAGTGCCTTTTCAGAAGCTCCAGGCCTGGCATATAAAATATTTTCTCTAATAGTTCCCTCAAAGAGGAATTCATCTTGGAGGACCACTCCCAAATGTTTTCTGTAGCTGTCTAGTGTAATTTGATCTAAAGGTTTATCGTCTAGGAGAATTTGGCCTTGGTCTGGGTTAATAAAGGTAGCAACCAATCCTGCAATCGTAGATTTTCCAGACCCTGAACTTCCCACCAGTGCAATGGTTTCTCCTGCCAAGGCGTCAAAGCTAATTTCGTGAATAACGTCCTTGTCTTCTTCATAAGCAAATGAAACCTGCTTAAAACTTATGGCTCCTTTTATAAGGCCTAATTCTATATGTCTGTTGGGGTCGTCAGATTCTGCAACTTCATTCATGAGCTCTTCTGTTCTGTCTAAGCCTGCCAACGCTTCTGTGAGTTGGCTTCCAATATTACTCATCTGAACAATGGGCGCTACCATGAGACCCAATAAAAAAGTAAAACTTAAGAATTCTCCTAGGCTTAGGTTTTCCATCATAATTTTATAGCCTCCAATTCCCATAATTCCAGTAGTAGCTAAGCCTAATAAAAAGGTAGCAGAAGAGGTCATAAATGCAGTAGCTGTTAGACTCTTTTTTACATTTACAAAGAGTTCGTGTACTCCTTCTTCAAACACTTTTGCCTCTTGGTTGGCCGCATTAAAGCCTTTTATCACCCTAATTCCTCCTAGGGTTTCTGTAAGACGACCTGTGACTTCTGCGTTTATTTTTCCACGGGCCCTGAAAATAGGCCTAATAATTTTAAATGCCTTTAGGGCTATTACGGCAAAAATAGCCAATGGAATTAAGGTGAAAACAGTCATAGACACACTTATTTGGAGCAACAGCACTAGGGAGACTACAGCCGTAATAGTCCCACCAACCAGTTGTACCAATCCTGTTCCAATGAGGTTTCTAACTCCTTCTACATCTGTCATAATTCTAGAGACCAAAGCCCCAGATTTGGTGTTGTCAAAGAACCTAATAGGGAGACCTAGGATTTTTTTCTGTACCTGCGCCCTGAGTTCTGCAATGAGGTATTGGGCTTGGACACTGAGAATTTTAGTAAGTAAAAAAGAAGTGATGGATTGAACCAATATGGATAATGCCACAACAAGAACCAGTATTTTTAAGCGGTCTAATTCCTTGTTTGGAATAATTTCATCCATTAAAACTTTAAGAGAAAGAGGCGCTACAAAACTAGCTGCTTTACTTATTACTATAAGAAGCAAGCCAATTAAAACCATTTTTCTCCTGGGCCAGATAATAGTAGTGAAGGCGGTTAAGATAGATACTTTTGGTTTTGCAGTTTTAGTTATTTTATTTTGATTCATAGTTATTTAACATCTATGTGCAAAGGTACTTTTTTGTACCTTTCTAATTCATATTTTATAAAAAACCTTAATAACCATAATACCCTTTCATAATGAAATATTATTTCTCATTAATTGTTTTTCTATTTCTTTCATGTGCTACGGCTCCCCTTACAGAACAAGAAAGGCAGGCCAAGCACGTGGCAGCAACCACAATTATTAGAGACTCTTATGGTGTGCCGCATATTTACGGAGAGACAGATGCAGATGCTGTATTTGGATTGCTTTTCGCCCAATGTGAAGATGATTTTGCCAGACTAGAAGACAATTATATTTTGGCCATTGGCCGCCTAGCAGAAGTAGAAGGGGAGGCTGCTATATATTCAGATTTGAGGGCTAAACTATTTATGACTACAGAGCAGGCGCAAGAGCGCTACCAGGCAGCGCCTGAACACATTAAGACGCTTTGTGTGGCTTTTGCAGACGCGGTGAATTACTATTTAGAGATCTACCCAGGGGTACAACCTAAATTATTGACTCATTTTGAGCCATGGATGCCGATGTATTTTAGTGAGGGGTCTATTGGCGGAGATATTGAACGTATTTCTACAAAAAAAATAGCCGCATTTTATGAGAATGGAGCGGCCCTTCCCACAGAAGAGCTGCTGGCCATTGCAAGGGCGCAGGAAGCAGCAGAGCCGGCTGGTTCTAATGGCATAGCCATTAGCGGCAAGCGCACTAAAAGTGGCGCTGCCCTGCTGCTTATAAACCCACATACTTCTTTCTTTTTTAGGGGAGAGGTACATGTCAATTCCAAAGAAGGTTTAAACGCATACGGGGCAGTGACTTGGGGTCAGTTTTTTGTTTACCAGGGTTTTAATGAGAAAACAGGTTGGATGCACACCTCTACATACACAGACGTGATGGATGAGTATTTAGAAACTATTTTTAAAAAGGGAGATAGCCTTTACTACCGCTATGGAACAGAAGAAAGGCTTGTAAAGACAGATACAGTTAGCTTGGCATATAAAGATGAAAAGGGGATTTTACAGCAAAAAGCATTTCCTACTTACAGAACGCATCACGGGCCTATTACTCATATGGAAGATGACCAATGGGTAGCTTCTGCCATGATGTGGGACCCTGTTACAGCATTGGAACAGTCTTATAGCAGGACCAAGCAGTCTAACTACAAGGGTTTTAAGGGAATGATGGATTTAAGAACTAATTCTTCCAACAATACGGTCTATGCTGACGCAGAGGGAAATATTGCATATTTTCACGGGAATTTTGTCCCTAAAAGAGACTCCCGTTTTGATTTTACAAAGGCGGTGAACGGAAGTGATCCAGCCACAGATTGGCAAGGTTTACACACGGTAGATGAGAATATACTAATTTTAAATCCTGCTAACGGATGGTTACAAAATTGTAATTCTACACCATTCACAGCTGCATTGCAGTACAGTCCTAAGAAGGAACACTACCCCGTTTATATGTCTATAGATCAAGAGAACTTTAGAGGGGTTCACGCTATCTCCTTACTCAGTAAAATGGAACCCTTAGACCTAGACGGTCTTATTACACTGGCTCACGACCCATTTTTACCCGCTTTTGAAGTCCTTATTCCTGGACTTGTAAAGGCTTATAATGCTACTAGTGAACCAGATATTGAATTAAAAGCTGCTATTGAGGTGCTTAGGACTTGGGATTTTACCAGCTCAAAAGACGCTGTAGGCATGTCCTTAGCCCATTTCTATGGCACGCATTACGGCGCTACTGGGGAAAAGCCGACAACAGAGACCCAACTTTCAGACATGGAACTTATGACTTATTTTGGAAATGAGTCTCCAGACATGGAAAAGCTTCAAGTTTTTAAGGAGACTCTGGCCCAAATGAATAAAGATTTTGGAACCTGGAACACCCCTTGGGGAGACATTAATAGGTACCAAAGACTTAATGGAGACTCTAGGCAGGCCTTTAATGATAGCTCACCAAGTATTCCTATAGGGATGGCTTCTGGAAGGTGGGGTGCATTGGCCGCCTTTGGCGCACGTTACACCAACAACACAAAAAAAATATACGGGACTAGAGGGAATAGTTTTGTAGCAGTAGTTTCTTTTGGAGAGAAATTAGAGGCCAAGAGTATTTTGGCCGGTGGACAGAGCGGAGATCCTAGTTCTCCACATTTTAGTGATCAGGCGCAGCCTTATGCAGACCAGCAGTTTAAAAAGGTTTTGTTTTACAAAGAAGAAGTCTTAAAAGACGCTCAAAAGTCCTATCATCCGGGAGAATAACCCTTACTCTCTAACAATCACCATGGTGCCTCTGGCACCGGTAGAGAGGTTCCAAATATTTTGGTACATGAGACCTCCACTTTCATCATAAACGTTTACCTGAGCTGTATTAGGCCCAGAAGCGCCTTGGTTTAGGGCTTCAAAAATAAGTGTATTAAAGCCTTCTTTTAGATCTAAATTAAGGCCTTGAAAGGAGGCGGTGAGGAATAGGTTTTCTTCTACTATATCACCATTTAGATAAATTCTTACCCGGTCTCCATCTACGTATTCATGGTCCCTACACACCACCCCTACAAACTTAGAAACGGTCTTAAAGGATCCTAGATTGGTGTCACCGAAATAATTTTTTGACTTTTTGTTTTCTTTTTCTCTAATTTTTGGGTCTATTTTTAGATAGGTGCCTGCCTGTATCAAGCTCCTGTCTGGAAGCATTTGGATTTCATTTTTCTCTAGACTTTCACCTATAGGATATAAGAGCTTGTTTTGATTTTTGGAGTTAGGCGGGAGTAGCTTAAATGGATTTTCTATCTCCTTTGCTTTTTGTTTATCACCTATTTTAACAGTCTTTGAATTGTTTTCTTGAGACCATGCCCACGAACTTCCTAATAGGAAACAGCCAGATAAAAATAGAAATTTTAGGACCCTCATAGGGGTAAAGATATTAAACAAAGGTTAGAATTGGTTTTAACGGAGCGTTAAAAAAAGCGCGGCCTTTTGGCCGCGCTTCCTATAAATGGTTTATTTGGTTGTAGTATATTATGCAAAGTAAATATACACGCCAATAACTAAGACGCATATTCCTAGCCCTACTTGTTTCACGTATTGGAAAGGAACAATGTCTACCTGTTTGGTGTAGCTTAACTCATAAGGGGTGTCCATGGGTTTTAATTTTCCAATAAGGAGCATAATCACAGTATTGAGTAAGAATAGTATGGCCATAACGTCTAAGTAGTGTGGGTAGGTGCCTCCGTACTCTGTCACCATAGGCTGTAAAATAAATTGGCTAAAGATATAAAGGACTGAACCAGAAATCACACCAATTTTGGCTGCTATGGCTGGAACTCTTTTTGTGGTATAACCTACAAAAATTACAGTTAGAATAGGAATGCTGTAAATTCCGTTTACTTCTTGTAGGTAATCAAATAAAGTACCTGCATTGGCAATCATAGGCGCTATACACATGGCTGCTATGGCTAAGATAAGTCCAAATCTCTTTCCGTTTTTTACCATTTCTAACTCACTGGCATTTGGGTTAATATGTTGTTTGTAAATGTCCACTCCAAAAAGAGTGACAGAGCTGTTTAGCACAGAGTTAAAAGAGCTTAAAATAGCCCCAAAGAGAACTGCAGCAAAGAATCCGACTAAAGGACGTGGAAGTACGGTAGCTACAAGCATAGGGTATGCAGTATCGGCCTTTTCAAGGCTTCCGTCAAACAAATGAAACGCTATAAGTCCTGGTAGAACCACTAATAAAGGACCTAAAACTTTTATAAAAGCAGCCAACATAAGTCCTTTTTGGCCCTCTGCTAGGTTTTTAGCGGCCAAAGCCCTTTGAATAATTTGTTGGTTGGTCCCCCAATAAAACAGCTGAACCAGCATCATCCCTGTGAAAATAGTATGAAAGGGAACAGGATCAGATTCTGAGCCCATAGATTTAAACTTTTCTGGGTTTTCTTGTACCAAAAGACTGAGACCGTCTATCATATTACCGTCTCCAATAGCCATAAGACCAAATACTGGAATCATGAGGCCTCCAATTAAAAGTCCAATGGCATTGATTGAATCTGACACAGCTACCGCTTTTAAACCTCCAAAAACAGCGTAAATACCTCCTGTAATTCCAATACCCCAAACACATATCCAAATGGCCTGTGTTTCTGTGACTCCTAATAATTCTGGTATTTCAAACATACCACTAATGGCTACAGATCCTGAGTATAAAATAACAGGAAGCAGCACAATGACATATCCAGTTAGAAATAGGGCAGAGGTAATGGTTTTAGTGGCTACGTCAAAACGAGTGGCTAAGAATTGTGGTACGGTGGTTAGGCCGCCTTTTAAATATCTAGGCAACAAGTAAACGGCTGTAACTACCATGGCTATGGCTGCTAAAGTTTCCCATGCCATTACAGAGAGGCCGCTCTCGTATGCTGATCCATTGAGTCCTACAATTTGTTCTGTAGATAGGTTGGTGAGCAGTAAAGAGCCTGCAATAACACCTGCCGTTAAACTTCTGCCTCCAAGAAAGTAACCGTCTGAAGAGCGCTCATCTGTTTTTTTTGTCGCTAGATAGGCAATAAACGCAACTAATAAGGTAAAGCCGACAAAAGATATGATTCCTAACATAGTATTTTGGTGTTTGGTTGTTTAAATTATTGATGGGGAAATTAGATAATTTATTTTAAGGTTTTCAGTTTGGACACTATAAATTTTCCTACTTCTTCTCCTTGTTTTACACCTTCATCTATAGCTCTTCTGTAATGAATGCCCGCATATAATCTAGAAATAGCGGCTTCTTCTGAGGCTGCTATAAAGGACGTGTAGGAGCGTACGCCCAAACCATATATTTCTTCCGTGGTGTCTTGAAAGCTAAAATTGTCACCATAAATATCTGTTAAAGCTACTGCGGCTGCTCTAGAAACTACGGAATGTCCAGAAGTGTATTCTGGGAATGGAGGAGTTTGTAATAGGGGCAACCAGTTTTCATCTATAAATTCATTAATAATGGTTTCTGGCCTTACAATAAGCGTGTTCCACTTGGTGTTCCAACAAGAAATAAAACCATCAAATAGGGAGGTAGATACTCTGGTATAAGCATGAACGGTTTCATTAAAGTTACTTCCCGCTAGTTGGGTAGCTATTTTAGTAATTCCAATCCAGTGACCGCCAGGAGTGATTTTTTTGGTGGCAAACATGGCGTGCCCTCTGTGGTGCGACACATAGGGGTTACAGTCCCAAAAGCTGGCAATTTCGGTAGCTTCTGTACTACCGTCAATTTTTTCTCCCAATTCATAAACTTCTAGCAATTCTTTGTAAAACGGACTGTTCTTGTCCATGTCTACTGGATAGGGTGCTCCAGGTTCAAACTGATCTGCACTTAGTAGCACTAAGGGTCTTATTTTATTCCAATGCGGCTCAATCCCCTCCATATAGTCTGGAGGGGTGGGTTTCCAAAAAGGAGTGCCTTCTTGAATGGTATATTTAGGATAGGTTCTGGTTTGCTTGTAAAAATCAGCATCGGCCCATTTTAAAATATGATCTGCAACCAATTCTCCATATGCCAAAGAAGCTTCTTTTATATCGGATGGAAGCCCCTGCTCTTCTAATTTGGTATATAATTCTTCTCTATAGCTAATGAGTTTACTTTCAGAAAAAATGAGCATTGTACCTACTTTTAAAAAGGCGTGGATAGCGGCAAGCTCGGGGTTTACTTTTTTATTATCATTTTTAGGGATGGTAGTAAAACCATTTAATTGCCCAGCTAGATCTGTGTATTTTTCTGGATAGCTAGCCTGCATAATGCTGTAGGCTGCCATAGTGGGGTACATATATACCCTAGAGGCTACAGGCGGAGAAAAAATGTCATAAACAATCACATCTGATAATTTTTGCATGCTCTCATTAAAGAGCTCAGAGCCTTGAAGGCTTTCTTTGTAGGCGTTATTTTCTTTGCACCCCATCATTAGTACAAGAGCTAATAAGGGCCATAAATAGAGGCGTTGGTTAGAAACTTTCATTTGTTTATTTTAGAGTGTTTAGGTTTAATGTAAGGGCTTTTTCATTATTAAAAAGAATGAGTAATTTGTTTTTTTGAAGCGGTCCAATAGACCTTCCTTCAGAGAATGCCGGAAGAGGTAATGGAGTATTTTTTAAAAAGCTTTCTCCGTTAAACGCAGAGAGTAATCCACCGGGGTTTGCAGTGCTAACCCCTAGCTCCGTTACAAATCCTTTATAATTCCCAACGTAGTATACCAGCAACTGTTTTTCATTTTTGTCTATATAAAAATCTTCTATGGAACTCATCTGAGCTTCTGTAGGAAGCGGAAAGCCTTTAAATTTTTTTTTGTTTAAGTAAACCATAGACCTAAGCTCTTCAATAAGTTTGGTTTCAATCTTTTTAATCTTACCACCAACGAGCTCTTTAATTGTCCTGACTTCTGAAAAATCCTTATAAGAGGTAAATCTTTTTTTAATGAGCGGCATTTGACTGCCTAATTTGTCTTTAGAGGCAAAAGGAATATGCGCCCCTTCATACTTATAAAATACAATAGGGTCTAACTGTCCGTTCTCATCAAAATCTTCTAAATAAATTTCAATGGGTATTTTTTTAGTAGCCTTTAATTTCAGGTTAAGTCCTGCGTTTCCAGCCAATATATCTAAGCGTCCATCACCGTCTAAATCTTCTAAGGCAATGGTGTTCCAAAGACCGCTGCTATGGGCTAGTCCAAGTTTTTGAGTCTGGTTTTCAAAGCTTTTTCCATCTTTGTTTATTAAAACAGTGATGGGCATAAAATCTCCTACCAACACAAGGTCTAAAAATCCGTCTTGGTTCATATCACCCCAAGCACTGTCCGTAATCATCCCATAGGTTTCTCTTGCTAATAGTTCAAAATTTCCCTTTTGAGTGTTCTTTAAAATGACACTAAAAGGAGATATTCCGTAGGCACCTGGTATAGAACGAGACCCCAAAAACAGGTCGTCGTAACCATCATTGTTAAAGTCTGCCACTGCTATACTACCTCCGTTGGCTTTTGGTAAGCTGGCATTAGATCTAGTGAACACACCCTCACCATCATTGACGTAAAGACGGTCCGAAAGCTGAATGTCCCCTTCTGGGTTGTCATTCCCTCCACTCAGTACATATAGGTCTAAGTCTCCGTCATGATCAAAGTCTATAGCAGCTGCATCTACATCCTCATAAAGGGCGTCTTCATTAAATACATCAGTAAAAACAGCAGTGTAGCTTTGGTTGCTGTTTTGAAAAAACAAAACACTTTCTTGGTACTTAGCACCTCCTATATAGAGGTCTTTTAAGCCATCTCCATTAAAATCTGCAGACACATAACAAGGCCCTTCAGTAGAAAGTTTTTCTAACATAAGAGGCTCTCTTTCATAATCAAAGTACTTATTTTCTATATGGGTAAATGGAAAGTCTGATGTATTCCAAGCGGCAGCTTTCTTTTTAAGAGCGGCCATGTTTTTTGGGCCGGTGATTCCCACTACGGAGGTGACCTCTGCGCTTTCAATTTTTAGATAGTTATTTTTTTTGGGATTTAGAAGTAGTTGTTTTTGCCCTGTTAAATAATAAATGCTAATAGAGTCAATCAAATTGTCCTTACCTAAGCCAAAGTGGGCTATTTGGCTGGAAGCCGATGCAAAACCTCTTGTGGCAGAAAGCTCTTTGTACCAAACACGATCCTTACTGTAAACAGTTATTTTAGCCCCAGAAGTATTTGAAACTTTAGAGGAAGGGCGTAGCTGAATTCCAATAAAGTCTTGTGCCTGCTCCTCTGAGGTGTTCTTTAGAACTTGAGCAGGACTATTTATATTATTTATCACTAAATCTAAGTCTCCATCTAAGTCTAAATCACCATAGGCAGCACCGTTAGAATAGGTATTCTTAAGGCCCGCACTTTCGCTGTATTTTTTAAAAGAAAAAAAGCCTTCATTTTTTAAAATTACATTCCCAATATTGAGTTGGGGCATTTCATCAATGAGTTTTTTTTCAAGAATGTCTTGTTGGCTTTGATCGTACTCACTAAAGTTCAGATTGCTTAAATAGTTTATATAATCTAGGTCATTGGGCCTTCTAAAAATCCCATTGCTAATAAAAATGTCTGACAAACCATCATTATCAAAGTCTTCTATGAGTGCAGACCAACTCCAATCTGTAGCAAAAGTATTGGTGAGTAGGGCTATTTCTTTAAAGGCTCCCTGACCATTGTTAAGCTGAAAATTATTTCTTGAATACTGAGCGTTGTAGCCAAACCCAGCTTTAATTTCAGACACCTTATCTGAATCTTCTCCTCCAGATTTCATTAGAATTTCTGCTTGGTCTGGCATCATATCTAATGAAAACACGTCTATAAGTGCATCATTGTTTAAGTCTGCGGCATCTAAGCCCATAGTAAACCTACTGCTATGGCTTAACATACTGCTGCTAGCCTCTCTAAATGTTTTGTCTCCGTTGTTGAGGTATATATAATCATTTTCATGAAAATCATTTCCTACATAAATGTCAATAAACCCGTCTTTATTAATATCTGCGGTAGCCAATCCAAGGCCATAACCCAGTGGGCTACTGAATATTCCTGCTGCTTCTGTAACCTCTTTAAAATCTAATACACCACTTTCTAGAGTGTTTTCATAGAGTCTGTCTCCAGAAAGAGCGTCTTTTTCAATTCTTTTGTCTGTTTTACCATAGCTCCTAGGGGTGTGTACGGCGTGGTTAAGTAAATACACGTCTAAGTCTCCATCATTGTCGTAATCAAAAAAACTGGCCTGGGTTCCAAAACCTGAAAAATCTAGGTGTACCTCTTGCGATATCTCTTCAAATTCAAAACCTCCTTTGTTTAAAAACAGTTTGTTGTGCCCTTTTAGAGATTTATAATTTCCTACTACAGACACATAAATATCTAGTAATCCGTCATTGTTTACATCTGCCATGGTGACCCCATTAGACCAACTGCTCTGAGAAGATATCTCAGACTTTTCTGTCACATCAATAAACTTGAGGCCTCCCAGGTTTTGGTAAAGCTGGTCTCCCACCTGATTGCCTGTAAAAAAAAGATCTTCTAAGCCATCATTGTCTAAGTCTCCTATGGCTACTCCTCCACCATTATAAAAGTATAGGTATTCAATAATATTAAGCTCAGAGGAAGGGCTTAGAATGTTATTAAAAGTAACTCCTGTCTCTTCTGGACTTAGCGCTTCAAAAAAAATAGGCGCTTTTTCTTGAGGGGTGTTACAAGAATTAAAGAGCCAAACCCCTAGAAGAATTAAGAGTCTGATCTGTTGCTTTATTTTTAGTGGCTGGGTGTTAAGTAGCTTCATATTAAAAGGTATAGAGTGATAGAGAATCACTATTTCTTGCAAATAAAAGTTTGTTGTTTACTATTTGAATGGATCTTATTTCTCCTCGTACTTTTAGACCTTTATTACCTGGAGTACTTGAAAATTTTCCAGACCCTAGGTTCTCTAGATAGATACCAAAACTGGCGTCATACCTTCCTACCTCTGGTTTTACTCTAAAAAGATTCCCACCCATGACAATATCAATATCACCGTCATGATCAAAGTCATGGGTTTCAATAGCAAATACTGGGGCCATTTGTACTGCCTTAGGAAGTTCAATAGATTTAAATTTTAGCTGCCCAAGATTTAAATAAATACTTGTTTTCATTTCATTTGCTACTAGTTTTAGACTGTGGTCTAATGCCTCTTTTGTGAAAATGGTATTGAGGTCTGCATTTTTAAAGCTATTGTAATCTGGAAAAAGCTTTTTAAGACCTTTTATTTGGTCTATTAAATTATGTCTAAGATTGTAAGGGTAGTATTTGCCGTCTGCCCCAGTGAAACTCAAAATAGGGTCTAAAGCACCATTGGAGTCAAAATCTTTTACAAAAAGGGCTATAGGCATTGTTTTACTGGCTTTAAACCTAGAGTTTTCTCCGTGATTACCAATGATTAAATCTGCTAAGCCATCTCCATTTATATCTGTAATTTTAAGGGCAGACCACCAACCTTTTTCTAAACCGATGGGATTTTCTAGCTTTGTAAATTGACCCTTATTGTTTAGAAAAATTTCTACACCCATAAATTCACCTATAACTACTAAATCCTGGTCTAAATCTCCATCTAAGTCTGAAAAAGCAGCATCAGTAATCATTCCAATATTATAAAGGGAGGGTGCTATTATTTCTGTTCGGTCTGTAAAAACACCCTGGCCACTATTTATGAGTATGTGCCCACTACCTGGCATTCCATAAGCAGCGTTAATAGATCTTTCTCCTACAAATAAATCTAGGTCTCCATCCTGATCTATATCAGAGACACTTACGTTAGCGGTATTAAAATACTTTAATGCAGTGGGGAGTATTATTTTTGAGGGAGTGAATTGGCCGCGTCCATTATTGAGATAAAGCTGATCTGCTAATTCAGATGAAAATTTAGAAAACTCAATCCCACCATTTCCCATATAAAGATCTAAATCACCATCATTGTCTACATCTAAAAGGGCGAGCGCAGTCACTTCTGAAGCTAGATCTTGAGGGAAATAAAAAGAATTTTTTTGAGAGAATTCTCCAGAGGAGTTAGATAATAAAACTACTGAAGAATGTCCTTTACTCCCTCCAATAATAAGGTCTTCAAAGCCGTCTGAGTTTAGGTCTCCTTTGGCTGTTTTAGGGCCTGGAGTACTCATCATATGGTGTAATAATCGGTCTCTATTAAAATCTATAAAACTGTTTTCTTCATGTTTATAGTTTATGATTGTGGTTAGAGGACTAAATAAGGCAGCACTTGTTTTTGCTTTTGCTTGAACCATATCTAAACCTTCACTCATATCTAAAGACAACAATTGGTTGGTACTGATGTTTTCTAAAACGCTTGTTTTTCCATTGGGCCATAACACCTTTATCTGAACAGGGTTTTTGTTAGGCAGGCCTATGTGAGGTTTTAAATCCATACTAGATTGGAAGCCTCTAATGGGTTGCTGCGCTATAGAATAGGTTTGGGTTCCCTGTGTTACCTCTATAAGAGTTCCTATACCCTGGGTGTTCTTACCAACTCCTGTAATTGAAAATTGTAAATAGCTGTTATTTAAATTTTTATCACTTTCATTTTTGTAAACAAAAAGGGGCATGTTTACGTTGTTAACTACCAAATCTAAGTCTCCGTCATTGTCTAAATCTCCATAAGCTGCCCCATTGGAAAAGCCCTTGGTGCTTAAACCCATAGACACTTGTCTTTTAAAATTTAAATCTCCTAGGTTTTTATACGCCTGGTTTTCTATAGGGTTTGAAGGAATGATGTCTATTAACCGTGCATAGTCTACTTGGTTGTTTGCCACAATAGAGTTAATGACCTGGTCACTAGAAACATATTTTAAGTAATCTTGGTCTGTGAGGTCTTTATAAATTCCGTTGGCTATAAAAAGATCTTTTAAGCCGTCGTTGTCCATGTCAAAAAATAGTGCGCCCCAGCTCCAATCTGACGCTTCTACACCTGCTAATCTTCCAATTTCACTAAAGGTGTTGTCCCCATTATTTAATTGAAGGGTATTTCTGGTATATTGGTGGTAGTAGCCGTTTTTAACATTATAAGTGTATTTGTCCCAATCTTCAAAAGTGGTTACAGATTTGAGTCTTTCATAGCTTGAGGGCAACATTTCTGTAACAAAAATATCTGCTTTTTGGTCATTGTTTATATCTGCCATATCTGCTCCCATAGAGGCGCCAGAAATGGAGTTTATAGATTCCGTTAAAGACTCTTTGAAAGTGCCATTTTGGTTGTTGATATACAAATAATCTCTCTCAAAGAAATCATTAGACACATAGATGTCTTCCCAACCATCATTATTGACATCTCCTACAGTGACTCCTAATCCAAAACCAATAACAGAGCCATAAATACCTGCTTTTTCACTGACATCTACAAAAACACCTTCTTGATTTTCTAATAATTTATCTCCGCCAAGCACATCTCTCTTAGGTCTTTCGTTTCTTCTTAAATCAAAGCTTCCAATGGCTTGGTAGGAGTTGTTAAGTAAATAAACATCTAAGTCTCCATCTTTGTCATAATCAAAGAAAGAGGCATGCGTAGAAAAACCTTGATCTGCCAAGCCAAAGGCTTCTGCAGATTCTATAAAGCTGTTGTTTCCTTGGTTAATAAATAATTCATTTTGTTTGCTATCTCCTTGAACGTCTCCTGAATTACACACATATATGTCTAGTAGGCCGTCTGCATTAATATCTACCATACTTACGCCAGTAGACCAAGCTTTATTTCCTCTTACCCCGGCAGATTCTGTGATATTTTCGAATGTAAAATTTCCTTTATTTAAAAATAATTGATTGCTATTTTGGTTGGCTGTTAGGTAAATATCTGCCAAGCCGTCATTGTTAATGTCTCCAATAGCCACTCCACCACCATTGTAGAAATTTCTGTAAGTGTAAACATTAAATTCGTTAGAAAACGCAAGCTCATTCTCAAACTCTAGACCAATGTTGGCGTTGTTTTGTAGCTCAAATAAAGGAGTTGTTTTTGTTTGGCAACTCCATACTAAAAGCATTACAAATAAAGGGGAGAGCGATTTTAAATTCATTTTATTATTTTAAAGTTGGAAATTTTTCTCTTAGGTCCTCTAAGGTTACCTTCACATCTTTGTCTCCTTGAGTATGGACAATAATTTGTCTATTTCCGTCTATTTTAACATAGGTGTTTGTCTTTAGTTTCTTATTTTCTAATAAGAAAAAATCATTGCCAGGGTACCAATTTTTAAGGGTGTCCATAGCAACAAAAAGCAATTTGTCTGACTGTAGTTCCGGGGTCCAAGGCGACCAGCCGTCATAGGAAAACTCCATATCTAGCCCCACCATTTTTTGCTCCTCATTAAAAATTCCGTAGAAAAGGTGAGTGATTGAAGGCGCTCCTTTTTTTTTAAGTTCGTAGGCTACATACTGGTTTTTTGGGCCTTGTTTAATAAGTCCCTTTTTATTGAGTTCCCAGCATTTAGCAAAAAACTCCTTTTTGGTGTCTCCAAAGGCCAGGGTGAATTTAAGCGTTTCTATGGAGCGTCCAGAAGCCATTTCTTTTTTTACAGTTTGATCGTATTGAGACTGGCACGAGCTCACCCCTATAAAGATTAGAAGTAAAAAAGCAATGCGATATGTATTACTGAATGGTTTTAAATTGAATGCTGTCATTGTTAATACCTATGATTATTGAATAATAATTTTCTTGTTTTATACTTTTTATGGATCTAATTTCACCTTGAATACCCAGAGAAAGTGGTCTTTCAAAGATACCTTTCTTTTTGTTTATGAGCAGCCAGCCTTGTGAAGATTCCATAGGTCCAAATTGGGGTTTTACCTTACTTTGGTTTCCTCCCAAAATAATATCTGTAGCACCATCTTTATTCACGTCTTCACAGAGAATACTACTCACATTTGAATATTGAATTTCTGATGGTAAAGAGGCTCTTTTAAAGCCTGTTTTAGATCCCCAGAATATACTACTAGCTGTGATTTCTAATTTCTTAATTTCTACTCCTTGGTAGCCCGCTTCTCCAAATAAATCTCTGTAGCTAGCAGCCGCGTAATCTTTGTAGTATAAGAACTTCTTTTTTAAGGACGGTATTTGTTTAATGAGCTCATCCTTATCTAGAATAGGGTAGTCTTCTTTTTTTTCTTCTAGAGTTATAATTTGTTCCAGACTTCCATTGCTGTCAAAATCTTTTACAAATAGCTTCATATTAGGTTTGTAAAAACTGTTATTCCCTACATTGCCAATTATTAGATCTAACTGTCCGTCTGAGTTAATATCTAGCACCGCTAAACTACTCCACATCCCATGAGTTTCTCCTAATGAATAAGCCTCTGATTGGTCTTCAAAAGTACCTTTATTATTAATAAATACTTTTACACCCATCCATTCTCCTACTACTATGAGGTCTTCCCAACCATCTTTATTAAGGTCTGCAGTCTTTGCATCTGTCACCATGCCTAAATTTTGAAATACGGAGGCTATTTTTTCACTGTAAATTCCTTTTCCGTTGTTTATTAGCAAATAACCGTTCCCGTTAAGTCCATATGTTTCTACTTGATAACGCTCTCCTACAAACAAGTCTAGGTCTCCATCTTGGTCTATGTCTAGAGCTGTTACAGCGCCTGTACTCATAGGCTTTTTAAAAAGAATATTTTTCTGTTTTATATAGTTTCCTGCGCCGTCATTTATATAAATTCTGTCATGAAGGTTAAACGAAAATTTTGAAAAGGATTTCCCACCGCTTCCTACATATAAATCTTGATCCCCATCTAGGTCTATGTCTAAAAATATGGCTTCTGTGTCTTCACTAGTGGCGTCTTGTAAAAACACCTCAGTGACTTTTTCAAAGGATTCCTTATTTTTACTCACCCAAAGCACCGCACTTTGGTTCTTGGCACCGCCAATAAAAAAATCTTCTTTACCGTCACCATTCACATCTCCCTTTGCTATTACGGGCCCTTCATTGCTAAACATTTGTGGGAGTAAGCGCTCTGTATTAAAATCTATGAATTTATTTTCTTTGTGAACAAAAGTAAAAGGAGATCTTATCTTAGAAGCTCTAGAAATTACCCATGGAGCTGCTTGCTTTGCTATTTTAGTTTTTTGCTCTTTTAGAGCTATGTGAATGTGCTGGTCAGTCTTAATATTGTAGGTGGTAGAGAGCCTTCCATTTGGCCAATAAATCTCTAAGCTGTCTATAAGACTTGCCTTTCCAGTTCCAAAATGAAGCCTGTGACTAATAGCACTTTGGAACCCTCTAGATGGAAATTGCTCTACTAAGGCATGTTTTCCTTCATAATAGATGATGGCTTTTGCCCCAATAGCAAAACGGTTTCTCTCTGACCCTTTTAGACTTATTTGTAAATAATGATTCTCTTTTGCAGTTGTCTTATTTTCATATACAAAGGCAGGCATATTAATATTATTCACCACTAGGTCTAGATCTCCGTCATTGTCTAAATCTCCATAGGCACTTCCATTACTAAAACTTGGCGTATTAAAGCCCCATAATTCTCTCACGTCTTCAAATTCAAAACCTCCCTTGTTTTTATAAGCTGCATTGGGTACCGCTTTAGAAGGCATTACATCTATAAGCTTACTAAGCACGTCTTGGTCTTGATCTATCATTTGGCGCACTTTTTCATCATTGGCCATAAAGGTTAGGTAATCTCTATCTAGTAAGTCTTTATGTATGCCGTTACTGATATATAGGTCTTTAAGCCCGTCATTATCCATGTCAAAAAACAAGGCAGCCCAACTCCATTCAGATCCGTCTATACCTGTTTGCCTACTAATTTCCGAAAAACCTTGTGTCCCCATATTTCTTTGAAGCACATTTCTTGGAAATTGTTTTCCATAGCCTTTGTTTACTGCCAGTTGGTGTTTGTCCCAACTTTCGTATGCAGCCTTTAGTTTTTTTCTCTCCAAGGTCTCTGGCAGCATTTCTGTAACCATTAAATCTGTCTGTAGGTCATTGTCTATATCAGCCGCATCGGCGCCCATGGAACCCATAGATAAAGCGTTAAAATACAGATCTCCGCTCTCTTCAAAACCTCCTTTTTGGTTGTTGAGGTACAAGTAGTCTTTTTCAAAGAAGTCATTAGAAATAAATAGATCTGGCCAATGGTCATTGTTAAAGTCTGAGAGGGTAATACCCAGTCCAAAACCAATTTTACTGGAATAAATTCCCGTTTGTTCTGAAACATTTACAAAGAATCCGTCTCTATTTTCTAACAACCTATTTCCGTCTGGGTCTGGAATGGTCCTTTGGTTTTCTATAAGGTCATAGGCGCCTACAGAGCGCATGGAGTTATTGAGCAGGTAGCAGTCTAAATCTCCATCTCTGTCATAATCAAAAAAGGCTGCTTGAACAGAAAGACCGGTGATGTTAAGGCCATAGGCAGCAGATGCCTCTTTAAAAGTATTGTCTTTTTGGTTTATAAAGAGTTCATTGTGTCTGTTTTCTCCCCCTGGCATTCCAGATTTACACACGTATAGATCTAGCCATCCGTCTTGGTTAATGTCTACAAAAGTGGCCCCCGATGACCATACGTTTTCACAGGCAACGCCAGCGGGTTTTGTGATGTCTTTAAATTTAAAATCGCCTAGATTCAGGTAGAGTGCGTTTGAGACTAAATTACCTGTAAAATAGAGGTCTATGAGTCCGTCATTATTAATGTCGCCCATAGCAACTCCGGCGCCATTATAGAAATTTCTATAGGTATAGGGATTAAATGCTTCTGTATAGCTTAGGGTATTTTCAAAAGTAATTCCTGTTTTAGACCCTTTCTTTAGTTTAAAAGGGTATTCAAGCTTGTTGCAGCTTGTAAAATACAGCAAACAAAAGCCTATGAAAACAACCGCAAGAGTTTTGCTTGTCCTTAGCATGTTTCTCATTAACATATAGCGGTTTATGGGGTTGGAATCATAGGCAAGATACCTAAAATATTCATTTATTTGTGCAGACTAAACTTGAAACTTTACAGTGGGTAAAAAAAAAGGCGGCCCATTGGGCCGCCTTTATAAAGGGTGTGCTACAATAAATTAGTATCCTGTATTCTGAGTTAAAGCACCTGCAGAATTTTGAATGGCTTCTGCCGGAATAGGCATTACAATTTTATTTGCATTAGAAGCTGTTTTTTCCCACCAAGCAGCACCAAAGGCACCAAAACGGATTAAGTCAGATCTTCTTGAGCTTTCCATAAACATTTCACGCCCTCTTTCTGCTAAGAATTCTGTAGCAGTAATAGATCCTAAAGCGCTTACGCCAGCTCTAGCTCTGATAGTATTTACATCTGCTAAGGCTAAAGACCAGTTTCCTGCTGCTCTAGCTTTTGCTTCTGCTCTCATTAAATAGACATCACCTAATCTTACTAGTGGGTAGTCATTATCTAAATCTGGTCTAGCAAAGTTTTTGAATGCAAACTTCCCTAACCTAGCTCCAGCAGTCCTACCTGCGTTAGGCTCTAGTTCATTTATAGAAGAAGAGTAAGAAATTTCAGGGTTAGAAGTATCAGCAGCTAAATCTACTACCACACTCCCTCCAAAATCTGTTTGATCACCTACTATAAAGTTATTTTTTTTACGGGCATCTCCATCTGAATATGAGTTGTAAAATTCTTCTAAAGCAGAGTATCCGTTCCATGGTTGATCTTGAAACAAATAAGTAAATTGAGAGGCGTAGTGTAAAGTCATTTGGTGAAAATTCATACCTCCAGCGGTAGCTTCATCATACTCAACCGACCAGATAATTTCTGGATTGTCAAAGTTAGATGGAGAGAAAACAGCTGCATAACCAGTTAATTTGTCTGCATCTGTAGCAACCGCAGGTCTTTTGCTAGGGTTTGGAACAGAAATACTAGCGTCTGACAATCTGTAAGAAGAATTTTCAATAATATAGTTAGCTGCATCATATGCTTCTTGCCATCTAGCAGTTCCCGTATAGATTTCTGCATTTAAGTATAATTTTGCTAAAATACCTAAGGCTGCAAATTGATTAACACGGTATTTAACATCTGCAGTGTTTAATGCAGAAGCTGAAAGATCCATGCTAGCAGTCACCTTAGAAACACCAACAGCAGAAAGTATTTCACTTTCTATTTTGTTAAAACCTGCCACTCTAGTTAACTGAGCAGAAGCTCCGTTTTCATCAACAAAACGGATTCTTCCGTACATGTCTAATAATCTCCAGTGTAGGTAAGCGCGTAATACTTTGGCTTGGGCACTTAAATTAGCGTCTAAACCTCCGTTTTTTATTGCGTTGTTTACCTCTGCAATGGCGTTGTAGCCACCGTTCCATGTATCTCTTATAGGTCCGTTTGCAGAAGTCTGAGTATGTCTGTGAATATCCAACCAGATACCACCGTCAAACCAATCACCTCCTTTTTGGGTCACAGCCATTTCATCTGTAGATACAGATTGCACAGAGAAGTAACCACCGTGACCCGCAGTTCCAGTACCTCTTAAAGCTCCAAAGGCAGCCCCTAGTTCATCAGAAACAGTAAAAGCACCACCACTAAAGGATTGGTTACTCACTCCATCAACGGTAAAGTTAGTAGTTAAATCTCCTACCAAATCTTCCTCTAAATCAGTACAAGAGTAAGTTAAACTTACCAATCCCATACCTAAAAGTATTTTGTTAAAAGTTTTCATATATTTTTTTATTTTTAAAAGTTAATGTTAAGTCCCACCGTGAACGTGCGTGCAGAATAGTAGTTATTTCTTCTATCCAAACCAGGAGCTAATACATTGCCATTATCTGACAAAGATGGCTCTGGATCAGAACCAGTGTATTTTGTTAATACAAAAGCATTTTGAACGTTTACAGACAAAGTAGCCCTGTCAATAACATTGCTTTTTATATTTAAGTTTCTAGCTACTGTTAAGTTGTCTAATTTAAAGAAATCTGCCTTTTCTACGTACAATGAACTAAACTGTGCATTAGTAATTTCAGGATTAGCCAATTCAGTATTTACATAGTTATAAGATCTTTGAGACCCAACTCTTGGCTCATAAAACGCACGGAATGTGTTCACTAAGCTGTGTCCAAATGCTCCTCTAAAGAATGCGTTTACAGACCAGTCACCAAATGTTAATTGGTTGGTCCAACCTAATTCAAAGTCCGGAGTACCTTTTCCAAGTACTGCAAAATCTACGTCATCATTAAGGGCATTTCCTTGATCTGCATTTACCACGCCATCTCCATTCACATCTAAAAAGTTTTGTTTTCCATCAGTCACTGTTCCATCCCATACTGGACCCCAAATTTGACCAATTTCTTGCCCCACTTTTAGACGTATAACATCTGTTGTGTTCTGTCCTGGCGCACCTAGGTTACCAAATAATTGTGCATCTGACACATACTCATCAATCACAGTTTTGTTTCTAGAAAGTACAATACCCGTGTTATAAGTGAAGTTATCATTTTGAACTAGGTCATAGTTTATAGCCAATTCTACTCCTTGAGATGAAACTTGACCAGCATTCTCCCATCTTCTGTTAAAACCATATACGGTAGCATCTACAGTTCTCTCTAAGATAAAGTCACTAGATGTTTGTTTGTAAACATCTATAGAAGCTGTTAATCTTTCCATATTTAAATCTAGACCAAAGTTTACTTCAGCTTTTTGCTCCCATTTAAGATCTGGGTTAGCAGCTCTCACTAATGAAGTGTTACCTCCTGTAGTTCCACCACCGGCCCAATTAAAGCCTCTCACTTCCTGAGACAATCCATTTCCAGCAGGCAAGTTACCTGTAACTCCGTAAGAGACACGCGCCTTTAATTGGTTTACCCCTTCCAAGCTTAAGTACTTGTTTAAGTCTGTACCTACACCAATTGCAGGAAACGTTCCGTATTTGTTGCCATCTCCTAATTTAGAAGAACCTTCTCTTCTAAGAGAAGCATTCACAAAAATATTATCGGCAATTGTTAAATTAGCCCTAACAAAGTAAGCTTCAATTTCGTTGTCTGGAGCTCTGTCAGAATTTGCACCTACAAAACCAGCATTTAGTAAATCTTGTCCTAGTTCAATAGCATTCACATAGTCAAAATCACCTGTTGGGAAATCTCCTACAGTTACTGAGTGAGAGTTAAAGTTTTGTAGTTGGTAAGAATACCCTCCAGTTAAAACTAAGTTGGCATTGCCAAAGCTTTTATTCCACGTAGCGTATGCTTCATACAATTTAAAAGAGTACTCATCGTCATAGAAAGTAGCAGAACCTTTTCTAGAGGGAGAAGCAGCGCCACCATTCCATAGAGAAGTACCTCTGTAGAAAAGTCTGTTTCCAGATTTAGACAATTGGTTGGCCGCGTTAAAGTGCACATCTAAATTATCTGTTAGGCTATAAGTAAAGTTGGCAGAGTAGTTGTACTCTACTTTACTATTGTCATTGATGTTCTGGTTTGCAATAGACACTGGGTTAAAAGAGTCAAATAAACCTAAAGTCTCAAAGTATCCACCGTACTGTTCTCCGCTAAAAGCATAAGGAGCATCTTTAGCTAAAATAGGTGCCGTTGGGTTGTACAGAGTGGCATAACGCAGCGCCTCGTTAAATCCATTTTTTTGATCTCTGTCTGTAAATGAAGAAGAGAAATCTATTTTTAACTTGTCATTTAAAGTCCTTGTAGAAAAGTTTAAACGCGCGTTCATTTGCTTAAAACCATTATTCACCAAAATACCCTCTACATCTCTGTAGTTGGCAGACACACGGTAGGTAGTATTGCCAGAACCTCCAGCCATAGATACGTTGTGAATGGTAGAAGCAGCAGTTCTTGTTACAGCGTCTATCCAGTCTGTTTTAGCACCTAAGTCTCTACCACCAGCAGCAACAAACTCTTCAGGAGACATAAGGTCAATCTGGTTTAGTTTGCTAGCAGAAGAATACTGAACATTGTAAGAAATTTTTGTCTCTCCAGCAGTTCCAGACTTAGTGGTCACAAGAATGACTCCAGAAGAACCTCTAGAACCGTAAATAGCAGCTGCAGAAGCATCTTTAAGTACGTTAATGGTAGCAATATCTGTTGGATCTACGTTGGCAAGAGAAGCCCCAATAACTCCGTCAATAACTACTAACGGAGACGAGTTAGCACCTACAGTAGAAAGACCTCTCAAACGGATTTGAGCACTAGCGTTAGGGTTACCCCCTTTGTTGTAGATCTGAAGACCCGCAACTTTTCCTTGTAATAATTGAGCGGCGTCATTTACAACCCCTTTGTTAAAGTCTTTCTCCCCAACAGATACTACTGCAGAAGTGATTTCCTTTTCCCTTTGTCCTCCATAACCAGTTAAGATTACTTCATCTAATTCATTGTTAGAAACCAACACTATATTAAAAGTGTTGCGGTTTCCTACAGCAACCTCCTGAGGCGAGTAGCCTACATAAGAAATCACTAAAGTGTCTCCACTTCCTGCATTGATAGTAAAGTTACCATCAAAATCTGCCGTTGTTCCGTTAGCAGTACCTTTTACAACAACTGATGCACCAAGCAGAGGGCCATTAGCATCAGAAACATTACCGGATACTGTCTGCGCTTTTGCAAAGCTAAAGCACATAATGGCTCCAACTAACAAAAAGCTTTTGAGTAGCATAATTTTCATAAATAATTAATTTAAGTTTAGTTAATTCTAGTTTAGAGGTTAAACATATATAAATTTTATGTTAAAATATAAACAACACTCAATCTAAAATGTTACGAAAACGGTTTCGTGTTAATAACTATGTCAAATTATCAATACAGCAATAGAAACGCAATAAGTTTAATAAGCTCGTAAAATAAAGGACTGCTACTGATTTTTATCCATAAAACCCATTCAAATATAATCAATTATTATTTCCAACCTCTTTTTTTATGCTTAGTTGTATCATAAATTTTAACTATTTGTTTACTCTTATGTTAAAAAAATTGGCTCATCAGAGCACTATATTTTTAAGAATCTTAACTTGCAAATAAATTAAACAATTTTGAAGCCAAAAATCACTCTAAAAGATATTGCTAGAGAGTTGGAAGTCTCCATATCTACTGTTTCTAAGGCACTTAAAAACAGTGAAGAAATTAGTAGAGACACTAAGGACAAAATTCAGGCCTTTGCCAAGCTCTATAATTATAAACCCAATAATATTGCGGTGAGTTTAAAAAATAGGCGCACCAAAAACATAGGAGTGATTATTCCAGATATTGTACATCATTTTTTTACTACTGTGATAAGAGGTATAGAAAAGTATGCCAACGCCAAAGGTTACAATGTGTTGGTTTGTGTTTCTAATGAAAGTTTTGACAGAGAAGTTATTAATATGGAGCTCTTGGCCAATGGCTCTATAGATGGTTTTATTATGTCTCTTTCTTCTGAAACCCAACAAAAAAACGATTATAACCACATAAAAGAAGTGACAGAGCAGGGAATTCCCCTTGTCATGTTTGATAGGGTAACTCCACACATACAATGTGACAAAGTAGTCATAGATGACGAGCAGGGCGCTTTTTTAGCAGTTAAAAAATTCATTGAAAGCGGCAAGACTAAAATTGCACTGATTACTACAGACAATTACCTAAGCGTAAGTAAAGACAGGGCTAAAGGCTATATTAAAGCTCTAGAAGCACACCAAATTCCATTAAATGAGTCTTTAATATTAAGATTGCCAAGTATGGACGTAGAAGAAAAAGCCTTTGAAGATTTTTTCTCAGACCAAGAGGTCGATGCTGTTTTATGTGTCAATGAAATTTTTGCTATTCACGCCATGCGTTTGGTTCAGTTGCAGGGAAAGAAAATACCTCAAGACATCTCTTTTATTGGTTTCACAGACGGTTTGCTTTCCAAATACGCCATGCCTTCTTTAACGGCTATTGCACAACACGGAGAGCTCATGGGAGAAGAAGCTGCTAAATTGCTCATTGAAAAGGTAGAGACGCAAGAGGATGAAATGACTTCTCACACTACTATTTTACAGCCTACGCTTATAGAAAGAGAATCTACCTTATAATATAAAGGACTATTAAATTGTAATATACCAGATGTCTAAAGGATTTATTTTTGATTTAGACGGTGTTATTGTAGACACCGCAAAATATCACTTTAAAGCATGGAAAGCACTTGCTAAAAATTTAGATTACCCATTTACAGAGGCAGACAATGAACATTTTAAGGGGGTAAGTAGGGTAAAATCCTTAGAGTTGCTTTTGCAAATGGCTCAATATAGGGCTACAGAAACCCAAAAGGAACAGTGACTAAGGCAAAGCCAGATCCAGCCGTTTTTTTAATGGCCACTAAAGGCTTAGGTTTACCGCCAGAAACCTGTGTGGTGTTTGAAGACGCAAAAGTAGGAGTGCAAGCCGTAAAAGCTGCAGGAATGAAGTGTGTAGCCATTGGTGATTCAGAAATTTTAAGCCAAGCAGACTATTGTTTTAAAACCACAGCAGCCATACCTTTGAATTTAATACAAACATTAGTCTATTCATATGAATAAACCATATATTCTTCCAGACGCATGGAACCTTATTGAAAAGGGTTTTAATCCCGCACACGTAAAATCTTCAGAAAGTCTTTTTAGTATTGGAAACGGAGCCATGGGGCAAAGGGCCAATTTTGAAGAGTTTTATTCTGGGCCCACTTTTCAGGGCAGTTATATAGGCGGGATCTATTACCCAGATAAGACTAAAGTGGGTTGGTGGAAAAACGGATATCCTGAGTCTTTTGCCAAGGTGTTAAATGCTCCTAGTTGGATAGGCATACACATAAAGGTAAATGGACAGGAATTAGACTTATATACCGCTAAGACGGTAGCTGTTTTTAGAAGGGAGTTGCAAATGCAAAAGGGCCTTTTAAAAAGGAGCTTTGAGGTCACACTTCAAGACCAAACTAAGTTAAAGATAGAGAGCTGCCGTTTCTTGAGTTTGGTACAAGAGTCTTTAGGGGCTATTAAATATAAGGTGACCTTATTAGAAGGAACTGCCAGTATTGAAATAAAAAGCTTTCTAGACAGCGGTGTAAAAAATGAAGATTCAAACTGGGATGACGCTTTTTGGAATACCACAGCGCTGCACAGCTTTATGGAGGTGGCAGTCATAGAGGCACAGACTCACAAAACAAATTTTAAAACAGCCACCTATCAAGGGACGGAAGTTTTTAAAAACAATTTAATAAAACTAAGCCCTTCCAAAGTTTTGGAGAGCCCCCTATCTGTGGGCCATGAGTACCAGTCAAACCTAGAAGTTGGCGACAGCCTTAGCACTTATAAATACGGGGGTTATCTGTTGGCTAGAAAACAACAAAAATCACTAGTAGAGTTGGCTAAAGATTTGGTATTAAAAGCAATATCGGCCGGTTTTACAGCCCTAAGAGAAGAACAGGAAGGCGCATGGAAAGCGGTATGGGACATGGCAGATATTGTCATTGATGGAGACGTGAAAGCCCAACAGGGCATACGTTTTAATATTTTTCAGCTCAATCAGACATACTCTGGAAAAGACCCCAGCTTAAATATTGGACCTAAAGGTTTTACTGGAGAAAAATATGGGGGGAGTACTTATTGGGACACGGAGGCCTATTGCATTCCATTTTATATGGCTACCAAAGACCATAAAGTGGCAAGAAATTTATTGCAATACAGGTACAATCAGCTTGATAAAGCCATTGAAAATGCTACTAAATTAGGCTTTTCTAATGGAGCTGCCTTATACCCAATGGTGACTATGAACGGGGAGGAGTGCCACAATGAGTGGGAAATTACCTTTGAGGAAATTCATAGAAATGGGGTCATTGCCTTTGCAATTTTTAATTATTTTAGATATACAGGAGATTATAGTTATATGCCAGAAATGGGCTTGGAGGTACTCATTGGAGTGGCTAGATTTTGGTATCAGCGCGCTACTTTTTCTACCGCTAAAAATGCCTATGTTATTTTAGGGGTGACAGGGCCAAATGAGTATGAAAATAACGTAAACAACAACTGGTATACAAATTATTTAGCTAGTTGGTGTATTTCTTACACCCTTACCCAAATTCAAAAGGTGAAAGATGGCTACCCAGATGACTACCATAGAATTATAGGAGTAACCAAGCTTTGGGAGCCCGAATTAGAAAAGTGGGAAGATATTTCAAAAAAAATGTATTATCCAAAAGATGTAGCATTAGATATTTTCCTTCAGCAAGATGGCTTTTTAGACAAGGAACTCTCACCTGTTTCTGAATTAGCCAAGACAGACAGACCTATAAACCAAAAGTGGAGCTGGGATAGAATATTGAGGTCTCCTTATATTAAACAGGCAGATGTTTTGCAGGGCTTTTATTTCTTTGAAGACCATTTTGATTTAGAAACACTAGAGCGACACTTTGATTTTTATGAGCCTTTTACAGTGCATGAATCTTCTCTTTCTCCTTGTGTTCACGCCATTCAGGCGGCCAAGTTGGGTAGGATGGAGCAGGCCTATCAGTTTTATTTACGCACAGCTAGGCTAGATTTAGATGACTACAATAAGGAAATAGAAGAGGGGCTTCACATTACCTCTATGGCAGGTACTTGGATGACTATTGTAGAGGGCTTTGCTGGTATGAGAATAGTAGAAGATAAGCTATCGTTTAATCCTAGAATCCCTATCCAATGGCAGGGATATTCATTTAAAATAAATTTTAGAAATAGAATTATAAAGGTGTCTGTTACTACACAAAATGTATATTTTGAATTAAATGGCCAGACAGATTTATCTATTAGGGTTTCTGGTGAGAGACATGTGCTAGTTCCGGGAGAAATCTACGAATTAAAAAAATAATTAAAGATGAAAATACAGATAAGCCTAACAAAGAAAATGGCCATTTTACTACTTTTGATAAGTGGGGTATCATGTAAAAACAAGACCATGAAATATCCAATGATAATAGGGCACAGAGGTGCCATGGGCTATGAAACGGAAAACACCATAGCATCTTTAGAAAAGGCCCTGGCCCTTGGTGCTCCTATGGTAGAAATAGATGTTTTTATAATTGCCAGTGGGGAATTGGTGGTGTTTCATGATGACCAGCTAGACAGGCTTACTAATGCCTCTGGCCCGATAGTAGATTATACATGGAAAGACTTACAAGGAGTCAGACTTTCAACAGGACAGTCTATTCCGCTTTTAAGTGAGGTAATAGATCTTTTGGCTGGTAAGGCACAACTGAATATTGAGCTAAAGGGTCCAAATACGGCGCTTCCTGTTAGTAAAATGGTCAATGCCGCAGTGGCTAGTGGAGCTTGGGTTTTAGATGATTTCGTTATTTCTAGTTTTGACTGGCCTCTTTTGCTACAAATGAGATTGGAAAACTCTAGTATTCCGCTGGCTGTTTTAACAGAAGAAGACCCACTAGAGGCTATTGCCATGGCTAAGGCTGTAAATGCGATAGCGGTTAATCCTTATTTTAAAAACGTAGACGCTGCTGTGGTGGAATCTATTCACCAGGCTGGTTTTAAGGTGTTTACTTGGACGGTAAATGAGCCAGAAGACTTGGCTCAAATGAAAGCTTTTGGAGTAGATGGTGTTTTTACCAATTATCCAGACAGGTCTTTCTAATGCTAGATATTGCCATTCTGGGAGGGGGTGCTGCTGGCTATTACGCTGCCATCCAAACTGCCTTGTTAAATCCAGAATTAAAAATTGCTATTATAGAGCGTGGCGTTTTAGGCTTAGACAAAGTAAAAGTGTCTGGCGGTGGTCGTTGTAATGTGACTCATGACGCACCAGACCCTGCCCATTTAGTGACTCATTACCCAAGAGGAGAAAAAGCACTTTTAGGCCCATTTCACCACCACGGACCCAAGGAGGTTATTGCTTTTTTTGAAGCCCAGGGTGTGCCATTAAAAGTAGAGGCAGACGGCAGGATGTTTCCAGAAGCCAATAGTTCACAGGCTATTGTTGATTGTTTTGTAAGTTTAAGAATCTCTTTAGGCATTTCTCTGTATTCAAAAACATCCGTTAAAAACATTCTCCAAAATAAGGACCACAGCTGGCGTTTAAAAACTGCAGACCAAGATATTGTAGCCCGCCAGCTGTTAATTGCTTCAGGAAGTAACCCTAAGGTGCTAAGTCTTTTAGAAGCATTGGGCCACCAAATAGAAAAACTTGTTCCTTCATTGTTTACTTTTAATATTAAAGATGCTAGAATTAGCGATTTGGCTGGTGTGAGCACCCTAGCAAGTGTGCGATTAATTTTGCCATGCCAAAAAGAGAAAAAAACACTCAAAGCCTCGGGCCCCCTTTTGGTGACCCATTGGGGTATGAGCGGCCCAGCTATTTTAAAACTTTCTGCTTGGGGGGCTAGGTTATTAGAAGAAGTGCAATACAAATTTCAAATTTCAATTAATTTTTTGCCAAACAGCAATACTCAACAGACTTTAGAGATGCTTTATGGCTTTAAAAAATCAAATCCTAAGAAACTGGTTTTAAAATCTTACGATTTTGACATTCCAAAAAGGCTATGGAATAGTCTAGTGCTTGCCATTGGTGTTCCTTTACAATTGGAGTGGGCACATATGACTAAAGAACAATTAGTGGCTTTGGCAGAAGCGTTAACCAATGGGACGTATGAAGTGAACGGGAAGAGTACTTTTAAGGAAGAATTTGTTACTGCTGGAGGCATAAAGCTAAAAGAAGTTTCTTTTAAAGATTGCCAAAGCAAAAAACATCTTGGATTATATTTTGCTGGAGAAGTACTTAATATTGACGCTATTACAGGAGGGTTTAATTTTCAAAATGCTTGGACTACTGCATTTTTAGCTGCTCAAGGAATGGTGGTACAGGCTAAAGCATTTGAAAACTAATTCAGGTACCAGATGGCAAAATTTAAGACTGTAGCAAAACCTACCCAAACCATATATGGGAGTAATAAGTAAGCAGCCTTTGTGTCTGCTACTTTAAAAGATTTGAAGGTAAAAAGGAGTAAAACATTTAAGCCTGTAATAATAAGCAGGGCTATAAATGGATTTTTTAATCCAAAAAACACTACGGACCACAAGGCATTGAGCAACAGTTGGAACACAAAGTGATAAAGCGCTGTCTTTACCCATAGGTGGTAATATCCTTTTGCCCACACTAGGCCCGCTGCAATACCCATTAAAATATACAAAACTGTCCATACAGGAGCAAACACCCAATTTGGAGGGTTAAAACTTGGCTTGTTAAGGGTTAGGTACCAACTATTCACAGAGCTTTGAGTGGCAAAGCTTGAAAGGAAACCCACCAACAAACACACAAAAACAGCTATGCTGATATAGTAAATACTTTTTTTCAATTTTTTCAATTTTAATGATTACTAAAATACCAAAAAAAACGAAGTCTTCTTTATATTTTAGATTTTATCTGGCACCGCTCTTTTTATGCAGATACCTTATATTTGTGCCAAAATGATATCTATGGAAGTGGTTTCTTTTATTGCAAAAAAACAATCTCCTTTAAAAGGCAAAAGTGTTGCTTGGCGATCTCCTAGTAATATTGCTCTTGTGAAATACTGGGGAAAGTACGCTCCTCAAATGCCAGCCAATCCTTCCCTTAGTTTTACCCTTGATACTTGTAATACTAAAACCACTGTTACTCTAAGGAATAGGGATACTTTAAAACAAAGTTCACTAGGAGATTTTTCTTTTGACTTTAGCTTTGAAGGAGCTCCAAAACCAGACTTTCATCCTAAGATTTTATCATTTTTTGAGAGGGTAGCGGCCTACCTTCCTTTTTTAAAACAATATCACTTTTCTATTCTTAGTGAAAACACCTTCCCACACAGCAGTGGCATAGCCTCTTCTGCTAGTGCTATGGCTGCGCTTTCTCTCTGTTTATTAGAATTGTCAGGAGAGTTTTTAGATCACTCAGAAGCCTTTAAAGCCAAAGCCTCTTTTTTAGCTAGGCTTGGCTCTGGAAGTGCGGCTAGAAGTATCCAGGGCCCTCTTATGCAGTGGGGTAAAACAGACAGCATTCCTTATAGTGAAGACCTGATAGCCATTGTTTTTAATGAAAATATAGCTGTGGTATTTAACTCATATCAAGACACTATTTTATTGGTAGACAAAGGGGCTAAAGTAGTCAGTAGTACCCTAGGTCATGGACTTATGGAGAACCACCCCTATGCGGCAGCAAGGTTTAATCAGGCGCATAAGCAGATAGCCGCTTTAAGCCAGGCACTTAAGACAGGAGACATTGATACTTTTATATATATAGTAGAGCAAGAAGCGCTCACTCTGCACGCCATGATGCTCACCAGCAGCCCTTATTTTATACTGATGAAACCAGCCACACTTGCCATTATTGAAAAGGTATGGGCCTATAGAGCTGCTACAAAGGTACCCCTGTGTTTTACCCTAGACGCAGGAGCCAATGTGCATTTGCTGTATCCGGAGAAGTACAAAGGAGAAGTGCTTCAATTTATTGAAAACGAATTAGTTGTCTATTGTGAAAATGCTCAGTATATTTGTGATAGAGTTGGAGCAGGAAGTGTTTCTGTATCTATCTAAAAAGCTATGAAAGGACCACTATTTTACGCTAAGATTTTACTTTTTGGAGAGTACGGAATTATAAAAGATTCTAAAGGGCTTTCTATTCCTTACAACGCAGCCAATGGCGCTTTAATGGTGCCTATAGACCCAAGCCAGGGAGACCCCAGTTCTAATAAAAACTTAGCCGCGTTTTACCAACATTTAGTTACCTTACAAAAAAACACACCAGAAAAATTTTCTTTTGATTTAGTGCTTTTAGCCTCTGACATTTCTAAGGGTTTATACTTTGACTCTTCAATACCGCAGGGGTATGGAATAGGTAGCAGTGGCGCTTTAGTAGCAGCTGTATACGACACCTATTTTATAAATAAAATTACTGTTTTAGAAAATTTAACAAGAGAAAAATTATTGATTTTAAAAGAAGTTTTTGGTCTCATGGAATCTTTTTTCCACGGAAAATCATCCGGTTTAGATCCTTTAAATTCTTATTTGAGCCTCCCTATTCTTATTCATGCCCAAGATCATATTGCCTCTACCGCCATTCCTTCTCAATTTAAAGAAGGAAAAGGAGCTGTTTTTTTAATAGACTCGGGACAGGTAGGAGAGACTGCTCCTATGGTTCAGTTGTTTATGGAACAAATGAAACAAGAGGGGTTTAGAAACATGCTTAAAGATCAGTTTATTAAGCACACAGATGCCTGTGTAGAAGACTTTGTAAGTGGCAATGTCAGTTCTCTTTTTGCCAATATAAGACAGTTATCTAAGGTAGTATTAGACCATTTTAAGCCCATGATCCCTAATGAATTTCACAGTTTGTGGCAGCAGGGTATTAATTCTAATGATTATTATTTAAAGCTCTGTGGTTCTGGCGGGGGTGGTTATATACTGGGCTTTACAGAAGATTTAGAAAAGGCTAAAAAGGCGCTAAAGGACTATGAGTTAGAAGTAGTCTATAATTTTTAATTTTCTTTTATGTCTCAAAGTCCTTTAGCACGTTTTGCCTTAAAGGGCCTCGCGTTTTTTTCTGTATTACGCGGGTATAATATTGCTCTAATTGTATTGGCGCAGTATCTCTGTTCCATTTTTATACTAGCACCAGAAAAACCATTAAAAGTCCTTTTGTTTGATCTTCACTTGGCGCTCTTGGTTATAGCTACCGCCATTGTAATTGGAGCGGGATATCTTATTAATAGTTTCTATGATATAGAAAAAGATTTAATTAACAGACCTAAAAAGACCTTATTAGACAGGCTTATTTCACAAAGGGCAAAAATTACTGCTTATTTTGTTTTTAATTTTTCTGCTGTTTTCATAGCCAGCGCTGTTTCTTTTAGGGCTGTGATCTTTTTTTCTGCCTATATTTTTGGTATTTGGCTGTACTCACACAAACTTAAAAGAATTCCATTTATAGGAAACTTCATTTCTGCCTGTTTAGCTATTATGCCTTTTTTTACGGTATTTGTGTATTATAAAAACGGAGATTCAGTCATATTTGTTCATGCTTCTTTTTTGTTTTTCCTTATTTTAGCAAGAGATATGGTAAAGGATTTAGAAAACTTGGCTGGAGATTTTTTACAAGACTATAAAACAGTAGCAGTTTCTTATGGCATTTCTTTTTCAAAAACATGTATTAGTGCATTGCTTGTAGGAGCAGCAATCCCCAGTTTAGCACTCATATACTATTTTGATATAGGACAAATGGACATTTATTTTAAGGGTGCGCTGCTGCTCATTTTTATTACCTTTTTAGGCCTTTGGAGGGCACACAATAAAACCCATTACGTTTGGCTTCACAATTTACTAAAAGCAATTATTGTAGCGGGTGTTTTTGGCATTTTACTCATAGATCCACAGTTAGTTTTAGGGAGATTTTTTTAATCTACTCATTTTAAAACAATACACTACCTTTGCAGAAAATAAGAGGTATGGGACGTAATAATTTTGACAACGGCAATAAAGCATCTGGAAGAGATTCTGGAACTTTTAAAAAAGGCCCTAGGGGTAACGCTCCTGTTAAAAAAAAAGGATCTGGTCCTTATTCTAAAAATACCTCAGATTCAGAAACTCCTTCTACCCCGTCAAAACCATCAGGTGCCAACAAAAAAGGTTTTAGAAAAATAGTAAAAAGGGAGACTTTTAGTTCTAACCCTAAAGGGATTCGTCCAAAAGTTGACGCGCCAACTAAACCTAAAGACCCATCTGACACTAGTATTAGACTTAATAGATATATTTCCAATTCAGGTGTTAGTTCTAGAAGAGAAGCAGATATTTTTATTGCAGCAGGAAGCGTAAAAGTGAACGGAAAAGCAGTGGTAGAGATGGGCTATAAAGTCCAGCTTACAGATGTAGTTACTTTTGATGACCGTGTTTTAAACCCAGAAAAACGAGTATATATTTTACTTAATAAGCCAAGAGATTTTGATAGTGCCTCTAAAGATGCTACTCATCCTAAATCTGCTATAGGACTTGTTGCTAACGCAACAAAAGCCACTCTTAAGCCCATAGGCCGCCTAGATAAATCTGCATCTGGTCTTTTGCTCTATTCTAATGACGGGGAGCTAATCACTAAGCTAACCAAGCCTAAAAATGGTTTTAGAAAAATTTATCACGCCACCTTGGAGAAAGCACTAAAGGCAGATGATCTAGAGAAAATTAGAAAGGGAATTGTACTAGAAGACGGACCTGTAAGAATTCATGAAATTTCACATATAAAAGATTCCCCAGCTACAGAAGTAGGTATAGAAATCTTAAGTGCTAAAAACAATATTATAAAAAGAATTTTTGAACACCTTGGTTATGAGCTTATTAAGTTAGACAGGGTGGTTTATGCAGGTCTAACCAAAAAAGATCTTCCAAGGGGTCAATGGAGAAACTTGACGGGACAAGAGGTAATTAATCTTAAAATGATTCAATAAGTTTATTGGGAAACGTCCTTGAGACTTCGGTATAAAAAGGCCTTCAGAAATGAAGTCTTTTTTTAATTAAAAGCGACAAGCTGCTTCCATTTTAAGTTTTATTTCTGCCAAACACAAATTTCCCATACTTCCTATGTGTACGTGGTTTAAGTCTTTTTTAGGCTGGTACTTAGCTGCAGCTATCTGAGCGCCCATGGCCTTATAAGCTTCTCTAAAAGGCATGCCATTTAGGACCATTTCATTTAGGGTGTCTACGGAATACATGGCGTCATATTTGGGGTCTGCGCCCATAGTTTCATGTGGTTTAATGTCTTTTATGGCAAAATGCATAAGGTCTAGACAACTTTGTAATTCTGTGATAGCAGGGAGTAAAATTTCCTTTAATAGTTGTAAATCTCTGTGATAGCCACTAGGTAGATTAGCCGTGAGCATACCCAATTGGGCAGGAACCGATTGTATTTTATTACACTTGGCCCTAATAAGTTCAAATACATCTGGGTTTTTCTTATGAGGCATAATACTAGAACCAGTAGTGAGGGCGTCTGGAAAACTGATAAAATTCATATCCTGACCCATATACATACAAATATCCATGGCCATTTTACCGACAGTAGTTGCTATAGCACTCATGCCAAAAGCAGTCGCTTTTTCTGTTTTCCCCCTGCCCATTTGAGCTGCTATTACGTTGTATTTTAAAGTACTAAAACCCATTTCTTCTGTGGTCATTTGTCTGTCTATAGGGAAAGAACTTCCGAAACCGGCCGCAGAACCTAGAGGGTTTTGATCACATACTCTATAAGCAGCCTCTAGAAAATAGACATCGTCTATAAGACTTTCTGCATAACTAGAAAACCACAGACCAAAAGAAGAAGGCATGGCTACTTGGAGGTGTGTATAGCCGGGAAGAATTTTGTTTTTATGAGTTTCTGCTAGCTGCAAAAGAAGGTCAAAGAGACTTTGAGTACCCGTTTTTATGTCTAAAATAGCCTCTTTTAAAAAGAGCTGCATGGCCACCAATACTTGGTCATTTCTAGATCTAGCTGTATGAATTTTTTTACCAGTATCGCCCAATCTCTCTGTGAGTAAAAACTCAATTTTTGAATGGACGTCTTCAAAGTCCGCTTCAATTTTAAAAGTACCAGCGCTCACTTCACCTCCAATTTGAATTAAAGCCTCTTCTAAGCTATTGGCTTCTCCAACAGATATTAAGCCTACTTTTCCAAGCATTTTAGCATGCGCTATAGATGCCTTTATATCATAGGGTGCCAAAAAGAGGTCTAAATCTCTATCATTTCCTACTGTAAATTGATCAATTTTTTTGTGGGTGCTACTCCCTTTGTCCCAAAGTTTCATCTGCTTTATTTTTCTGTTAAAAATTTTTCTAAAAGTGCTGTGTAAATGGCAATGCCATCTTTAATTTCACTGGTGTAAATAAACTCGTCTGCTGTATGTGATCTGCTACTGTCACCAGGTCCCATTTTCATAGAGGCCCCACTTAGAACTGCTTGGTCAGAAAGAGTTGGAGATCCGTAGGTAGTTCTTCCTAAGGCTATTCCTGCTTTAACTATTGGATGGTCTGGCCTCACGGCCGATGCTCCCAATCTAAGAGATCTGGCTTCTAACACACAGGGTGCTTCACGTTTTAAAATATCACTAATTTCTTGGTTGGTATAACAGTCATTGACCCTCACATCTACAACTATTTCTACTGAGGCCGGAATGACATTATGTTGGCTACCCGCTTGAATTTGGGTGACTGTCATTTTTACTGGACCTAAAAAATCCGATATTTTTTCAAAATGATATCCCTCAAACCATTCAAGGACTTTTGCGGTCTTATAAATGGCCTGGTTATTATTGGTGTGGGCTGCATGAGAAGGGGTTCCTGTAATTTTTCCATCAAAGACCACCAGTCCTTTTTCTGCAATGGCCAATTGCATAAGAGTAGGCTCTCCTACTATAGCAATATCAATAGGCGGTAAGCTTGGGAGTACAGAGTTAAGGCCATTGGGTCCTGAGTTCTCCTCTTCTGCTGAAGCTACCATAATAAGGTTGTGACTTAAATCTTCTCTGTTGTAAAAATGTGCAAAAGTGGCCAAAAGAGAGACCAAACAGCCCCCTGCATCATTACTGCCAAGCCCGTATAGTTTTCCATTTTTCTCAATCGCTTTAAAAGGGTCTAGGCTATAAGCTTTATTTGGTTTTACAGTGTCATGATGTGAATTTAATAAGAGGCTAGGTTTGTGGGGATTGTAATGTGTGTTGAAAGCGTAGAGATTATTTTTAGATCTACTAAATGAAATATTTTTCATTAAAAGCCACTGTTCAATAAAGGCTGCAGTCTCTTGTTCTTCTCCTGAAAAAGAGGGCGTTTCAATTAGGGTTTTAAGCAATGAGAGGGCGTCTTTATAATAGTGATCTAAGTTTTTCATAGGGCTGTTATTTTTAAACGAGTGAATGGCTCTTTGCCTTTAAGAATATTTTCATTTCCAATAATTACCTCATGAACACCTTCTCTTAAAGCAGCAAATCCATTAGAGAGTTTCGGGATCATTCCTGCTTGAATGACACCACTTGCTATTTCAATCTGCATTTTAGAAGGCGTGAGTACAGGGATCACTATATTTTTTTCAATATTGGAAAGAACCCCTTTTTTCTCAAAGCAATAGTAAAGGCTGGTTTCATAAATAGGAGCCATAGCTGCTGATATTGCAGCCGCAATGGTGTCTGCATTGGTATTTAATAGCTGGCCGTTTCCGTTGTGGGTAATGGCACAAAATACAGGGCAAAGTCCCAAAGCTAATAAACTATCTATGAATGCTGCATTTACAAGGTCTATATCCCCTACGTATCCATAATCTATTTCTGCCAGAATTCTTTTATGTGCTAAAATACTATTCCCATCTGCACCACTGAGGCCTATGGCATTACAATTGTTAGATTGTAGGCTAGACACTATATTTTTATTGGCCCCTCCCGCATAACTCATCACTATGACTTCTAAACTCTCCTTGGGCGAGATCCTTCTGCCGTCTATTATTTTAGTATCAACCCCTAGTTTTTTAGCCAAAAGAGTAGCTGATTTACCTCCTCCGTGTATGAGTATTTTAGGTCCAGATAGGCTGGCAAACAGTGCGCAAAAATGCGCTAAAGCTTCAGGGTCTTCAATTACGCCACCCCCTATTTTAACTACCTTAAGGGAAGGTTTTTTATGTACTTCATTGATCTCCATGCCTTTTTATTTGTTTTCACTGTCTTCTAATAAATGTCTAAATACCCACTGCGCTGCAAATGTTCTGTTGTTGGCTTGTTCTAAAACCAAACTTTGTTTCCCGTCTAATACGGCATCTGTAATGACCACATTTCTTCTCACTGGTAAGCAGTGCATGCATTTTGCAGTCCCTAATTTAGAGGCATTCACCGTCCAAGAAGGATCTTCACTTAAGACTTGCCCATAGGTTTTAAAATTACTCCAGTTTTTTACATATATAAAATCTGCATTTTCGAATGCCTTTTCTTGGTCTGTCACTACGCTAACATCAGCTGTGATTTCTGGGTCTAATTCATAACCCTTTGGGTGGGTAATAATAAAGTCTACTGCTAATTTTTTCATGGCAGTTACAAAGCTATTGGCTACTGCATGAGGGAGTGCTCTTGGGTGTGGGGCCCAACTGAGCACTACCTTAGGTTTTTTTGTAGGGTTTTCTTGATTACTTAAAGAGGGCAGTATATTTTCTGCTCCAACCTGTTCTGTAATTGTCATGGCGTCCGCCAAGGCCTGTAAAGGGTGCCCCAAAGCACTTTCCAAATTAACTATAGGGACTGTTGCATGGGCAGCAAAATTATTGATCACTTTTTCTTGGCGGTCTTCTTCATAGTTTTTTAAAGCTGCAAAAGCACGTACCCCAATAATATCACAATATAAGGAAAGGACCCTAGCTGCTTCTTTAATATGCTCAGCCGTTCCTTGGTTCATGACAGTCCCATCTCCATATTCTAGCTGCCATCCTTCTTCAGAAAAATTCATGATGATCACTTCCATTCCTAAGTTTTTTGCTGCTTTTTGACTACTGAGTCTGGTGCGTAGGCTATTGTTAAAAAAAATTAGCCCTAAGGTTTTATGCTGCCCTATGTTTTGTTGCGCATTGGGGTTATTTTTAAGCGCTAAAGCTTCTTGAATGGCATTGTCAAAGTGGGGAATGTCTTCTAAAGATAGATAATGCTTCATAAGAGATATTTTTTGGGCAAATTACTTTGCTAGGGTTATTTTAATTGTGACTGGCTTTAATTTAGCATGGACTCTTTATGAGAGAGGGCTGTTTTTAAGGCACTAAAAAACTGATCTATATGTTTCCTTTCAATATTAAGTGCAGGTAGAATTCTAAGTACTTTTTTATCTTTTGCAGCCCCAGTAAATATATGATGGTTGAATAGTAGGTCTTTCCTAAGAGCGGTCACTTCAAAAGGAAAAGCAAGACCAAACATGAGTCCCCTCCCTTTATAAGTTACATAGTCTGGCAAGAAAGTCATTTGTTGTTTTATATATACTTCCATACTAGCCGCATTTTCTATTAGACTTTCCTTTTCAATTACCTCTAGCACTGCCAGTGCAGCTCTACAAGCTAAATGATTGCCCCCAAAGGTGGTGCCTAATTGTCCGTGAATACCTAAGTATTTTGGATGTATAAGAAGTCCTCCAATAGGGAATCCATTACCCATTCCTTTAGCTATACTAATTAGATCTGGTGTTATATGGTGTTGCTGAAAACCAAAAAACTTACCTGTTCTACCAAAGCCAGATTGTACCTCGTCTGCAATAAGTGGTACCTTGTACTTTTTACAACCCCTTTCAATATCTTTAAAAAACGAGGTGCTGGGCTGGTCTAAGCCTCCAACTCCTTGGACAGACTCTATAATGACTGCACAAATATCTGCCCCTGCAAGTGCTTTTTCTAGACCCTCGCTGTCCTCAAAATCTAAAAACATCACTTCATGACCCCTATTTATAGGGGCCTGAATAGTAGGACTGTCCGTTACGGCAACTGCTGCCGATGTTCTTCCGTGAAAGCTATTTTTAAAGGCAATTACTTTAGCTTTTCCACTTATAAAAGATGCCATTTTAAGTGCATTTTCATTGGCCTCTGCCCCTGAATTACACAAGAATAACTGATAGTCTTCACAGGAAGAAAGGGTGCCTAATTTTTTTGCATAGGCCTCTTGGATAGGGTTTTGAACGGCATTACTATAAAAGCCAATCTTGTCTAACTGGTCTTTAATGGCAGCGGTATAGCTAGGGTGGTTGTGGCCAATAGAAATAACAGCATGACCGCCGTACAAATCTAAATACTCTTGACCGTTATGGTCAGTTATTGTAGATCCTGATGCTTTTACAGGGGTGATATTGTATAAGGGATAAACGTCAAATAATTTCATAATTAGTATCTTGTGATTTGACTTAACTATTTTTTGGTGATTTAGTCTTTGCTGATTTCACTTAGCTGGTTTTTGCTGATATGACTAATTTTTTCAAAAGATTTTTGAATACCCTGAATAAGAGCAGAACTCAGACCTTTGTGTTCCATCTCGTTTAATCCAGAAATAGTACAGCCTTCGGGGGTGGTTACTAAATCTATTTCAGCCTCGGGGTGGCTTTTGTTTTCAATTAATAGGCTGGCTGCACCCAGTGCAGTGTGAACTACTAATTCTAATGCGTCTGCTGCTTCAAACCCCAATTGAACCCCTCCTTGGGTGTTGGCTCTAATGAGTCTCATCCAAAAGGCAATACCACTGGCACAAATGACTGTTGCTGCTTGCATTTTAGATTCTGGAATCATCATACAATGGCCCATCCTGTCAAAAATGGCCTTGGCAACTGCCACTCTCTTTTCCCCAGGGAGGTTGGCACACATACAAGTCATAGACTGCCCCACTGCAATAGCAGTATTGGGCATGGCTCTAATAATAAAGTGATGCGCTCCAATAATGGTTTCAATTTTTTGAATGGAGAAACCAGTGATAGCAGATATAATGACATGTTTGTCTGTGAGCCCCTCTTTTATTTCTGATAAAATGCCACTAAATTGGCTGGGTTGTACTGCAAAAATCAAAATATCTGACTGTGCCACTAGCTCTTTATTATCTGAGGTAATACGCACATTTTTATAAGGCTTAAAGCTTTCTAAGCTGGCTGTATTCCTCTTAGACAAGTACATGCTAGTGGCCCCGTCAGATTGCAAAATACCCTTTGCAATGGATTTACCTAAATTTCCCGTTCCTATAATTCCTATTTTCATTTCATCACTATTTTTAATTAGAAAGCTGACCCCTTTAGGCTTAAGCCTAAGATTTCTTCCATGCCTAATACTAAATTCATATTTTGAATGGCCTGACCACTAGCTCCTTTTAATAAATTATCTATGGCTACAGTTATGAGCAATTGGTCTTGGTATTTATGTAAATGTAGCTGGCAGTTGTTTGTATTTACTACTGCTTTTAGATTTATAGGCTTTAAAGAGATGTGGGTAAAAGGTGCTTGGGCATAAAATTTTTTATACAATTCTTGGGCTTCTTCTAAACTGCCATTAAAGGCAGTGTACAGCGTGGCAAATATGCCCCTACTAAAATTGCCCCTTTGCGGAATAAAAAACAAAGGAGGCAGGCTTTCTTGTAAGGCTACTATTGTGAGTTGTTCGTTTACCTCTTTTAAATGTTGGTGCTCAAAGGCTTTATACCAAGACAGGTTATTGTCTCTCCAGCTAAAATGTGTAGTATCTGACGGAACCACACCTGCGCCAGTACTTCCGGTAGTACCGTTTATATGTACGGGCTCTATTAATTTTTGGACGCTAGCCAAAGGCAAAAGTGCCAACTGCAGGGCAGTTGCAAAACAGCCTGGATTGGCTATATAATTAGCATTTTTAATGGCAGATTTATTTATTTCAGGTAGGCCATATACAAAGGTTTTTCCCAAATATTCTCTGTTTTCTGTCTGCCTGAAATCTGTGCTTAGGTCTATTATTTTAGTTTGACTTGAAAACGCGTTGGCTTCTAAAAATGCTTTTGAATACCCGTGACCCAAGCATAAAAAAACCACTTCCACATTTGGGTTTATGTGTTTAGTAAAGCATAACTCAGACATTCCTAATAAGTCTGAATGAGTATGGCTAATTTTTTCTGTTGCCTTGGTTCTTGAATAGACAAAATCTACAGTTACAGCGGGGTGGAGTATGAGCAATCTAATGAGCTCACCTCCTGTGTATCCTGATCCTCCAATAATACCTACTTTAATCATCTAATGGGTGTATGTGATTATATATAGCTCCTGCATTGGCAGTTATTTTTATAAAACCTTTGGCTTCTTCTGCGCTCCATGCTTTGTTTTCTTCTCCGTAAGTACCAAATCCAGCGCCCATGAGGTCATTCTCAGAGGCTATTCCGTCTAAGGTAAATCTGTAGGGGTGTAGTGTTAGAAATACGTCACCACTAACTTTTGATTGGCTATCAATTAAAAATGCCTCTGTATTTCTCATCACAGGATCTAAATACTGTCCCTCGTGAAGTAACATACCATAAAAATTAGCTAGCTGTTCTTTTTGGTGCTGTTGCCACTTACTTAAGCTGTGTTTTTCAAGTAAGTGGTGTGCTTTTAAGATAATGATTGCTGCTGCAGCTTCAAACCCCACTCTGCCTTTTATTCCAATAATGGTGTCTCCTACATGAATATCTCTACCTATGGCGTAGGCACTAGCTATGGCTTCTAATTTTTGAATCTGACTAACTGGTGTTCCCAAAACTCCATTAATTCCTAGGAGTTCTCCTCTGTAAAAGCTGAGGCTTATTTTTTGGGGTTCTTGCTTACTTAGTGCAGAGGGGTAGGCCGTTTCTGGAAGAGGTAATTTAGATTTTAAGGTTTCTACACCACCTACAGAGGTCCCCCACAGCCCCTTGTTAATTGAATATTGAGCCTTCTGCCAGCTATATAAAATTCCATGAGATTGCAAGTAGGAAATTTCTGCTTCTCTAGAGAGGCTTTGGTCTCTAATGGGAGTGATAATTTTAATATCTGGAGCCAAAATGCTAAAGATAAGATCAAATCTTACTTGGTCATTCCCAGCTCCCGTACTTCCATGTGCAATATAATTAGCACCAATACTTTTAGCATAAGAAATAATTTCCAATGCCTGTACTATTCTCTCAGCACTCACAGATAGAGGATAGGTGTTGTTTTTTAAGACATTTCCAAAGATGAGGTATTTTATTACTTTGTTGTAAAAAATGTCAACAGCATCTATGGACTTAAAATTAGTCACGCCCAAAGCGTATGCTTTTTCAGCCATACTTTTAAGGTCTGTGGCTGTAAAACCACCAGTATTCACACTCACCGCATGCACTTCATATCCTTTTTCCGCACTTAAATATTTAGCGCAATAAGAGGTGTCTAGACCTCCACTGTATGCTAAAACTAGTTTTTTCATTTTTATAAATTGTTTTTTACAGCTTCCATATCTTTGCTTTCGGCTGTATTATTTTTTAAATAAATAGAAGTTTCTGTAGTAACTTCCGTAGCTTTCTTTTTTAAGAATAACTGCTCTTTGATACTTTTAAGTCTTTGAAAAGCCTTGCTATTTAGAGATTTTTTTTGAGTTTTTTTGTCATACAGCATTCCGGTACAAAGGCACATTTTTTGTTCTGTCCTGGTAAGAATATCAAAATTTTTGCAGGTTTGGCAGCCTTTCCAAAAGTCTGGATCTGTTGTAAGTTCAGAAAAAGTAACAGGCTTATAGCCAAGCTCATAATTAATTTTCATGACGGCTAATCCTGTAGTAATTCCGAAGATTTTGGCTTCTGGAAATTTTTTCAAAGAAAGCTCTAAAACTGCTTTTTTTATTTTTTTTGCCAGGCCTTTATTTCTGTAATCTGGATCTACAATAAGACCTGAGTTGGCCACAAATTTTTCGTGTCCCCAGACCTCTATATAACAGAAGCCAGCAAATTTCTCTCCGTCTAATGCAATAATAGCATTGGAGTTTTGGAGTTTCATTTTAATATATTCTGGACTGCGCTTGGCAATTCCTGTCCCTCTAATAAGAGCAGAAGTAGCTATGGTGTCACAGATTATTGAAGCGTATTGAAAATGAGAAGCGTTGGCCATTACAATTTTCATTGTTGGGACTTTTAGTGATAAAATAATTTTGGATTGAGTTGCTAGAAGGGGAATTGGACGCACCTAATTCCTAATTTAAAACACCCTTACGGGCGACGACGCCTAGGCGTAAATAAACGCACAGCGGCAAGAGCCGTTGTAGAATGAAAATTGTATGTATTTGCGTTTATCACTTTTCAAATGTATATAAAAAATAAGAGTGTGACACCTAAAGTGGTGTTTTATTGCTTTATTTAAACATTTTTAACATAAATGATCTTTGAAGTCTTTATTCTAACAATTTCGTAAATCATTAAAGTAAATACACCTAAATACTCAATAGCTATTAGCCAAAGGTTCTCTTTAAAGTCTGGGTGGGCATAGGTAGCATAGCTTATAAAAACAGCCGCAGTCCAATAAATAAAGTATCTGTAAGGGGTAAAAAGGCTTAGCACCAATCCAAAAATAAGGTACCAGGGGTGTACAGTAGTGGCTAAAAATAAGTAACCACTTAACATAAAAAGCATGGCATAGAGCGAAGAATAGTAAGCTATTAATGAATTTTTGGTTCCAGGTTTTAATAGAAATAATTTAGTTGGCTTTATAAAGACCACTTTAAATGGCTTTTTATAAATCAGTGTCAGTGTATTTTTAATGAGGCTTAGCCAGTTTTTCTTTTCTTTTTTAAATAGGGATATTTGCCAAATCAAGACAATTATAGCCCAGCCTATAATTAAAAAAGGGAGCCATTTGCCATAACTTAGGATGGTTTTATAGCCAGAATTGCCAAGAGTTTTTGAAATATTTTTTACAATATTGTATATAGAGGCATTGAACTCAAAATTGCTAAACCAAAGTCCAATGGTTTGCAGATAGTATTCAAAAAAGCCTTCTCCTAGAAGCGGCCAAAGCAAAAGCCCACAAAAGAGAAGGATACAAAGCCCTAGCTTTAGCCATTTCTTAAAACCTAAAGGAATGAGTAAGAAAGGGTAAAAGAGAATAGGGATGAGTTTGGTCATAATGGAGAGCGCCACAAGCAAAGCCGCCAATAAATAATTGCTGGTGTTTTTTTTACTTGTAATTTTATTTAAAGCGGTAGTTCGTTCTATGGCTATTTGATTCATCTGGCTGTCAAAATCATTTATATCAGCAACCTCTTTTAATAAATTAGCTGCTTTTATAAACCAGCAGATACCCGCTAGGAAAAAAGCTATCATGACCCCTTCTAAATGTAAATTTCCACTGAGCTCCAAAATGACCAAAGGATTTAGAAAATACCAGAAAGCATTTTTTTTAGGGATTTTTAAATGCTGCATCAGCCTGCGGCTAAAAAAGAGTACGGCTACATCTGCCACTGTGATAATTACTTTAAAAACTACAATAGAAGCGGTAACAGATCCCTGTCCTATATAAGCGGCAAGGGCATATATAAATTGGCTAGTGGGAGGGTAGTTGGAATAATGCTTTTGGCTCATATCACCCATTTTTTCATATAAAAAGGGCGCACTTGGTATTTGGTCTTTGAGGGTGTCTATGAGTTCATTGGGCGTGAATAAATATGGATTTATTCCTGAAATGAGTAATTGACCGTCCCAAATATACCGATAGAAATCTTGAGATAAAATAGGGACGGCTCCAAATAATAGGATTCTAAATACAAGGCCAGTTGCAAAAAGAAGTTTGAAGTTTTCACCTTCCCACTGAATTATTTTATGGGTAAAAAAGAAACAAGCAACAGCCAATCCAATAAGTTTGGGAGTATCTTCTCTCAATAGATCATACCCAAAACTCACATAAAAAAGGCAAGTCACTAAAATGAAGCTCAAAGATCTTTTATGGAGCTCCAGATTTGAAAGCATGCTTATATTTTTGAGCTTAATGATTTAAAAAATACAAAGCCAAAACCTAAAAACAACATAAAATGAAAAGGAAAGAGCCCAAAGTCGTTAAGGGGTACTGCTACATACATGCCGTATAAAAAATATAACATGAGCAGGCCTTCTATAATGACATTGGGAGATAGTTTTTTAGATAGGTATTGGTTGGCTTTCCAAGAATCTTTAATAGCGTTTACATTGAACTTAGGGGTTCTTACAAACTCTGAACGTTTACCTCTATGGCCCTCTAGGACTGCTAATGAGTTGTGTAGAGAAAAACCTAAAGCCACTGAAAAGAATGTGAAGAATAACAGAATATACTCCAGAAAATGTTCAAAACCTTTTCCTTGAACATTTTTATAGGTAAACCAATAACACACAAATAGAATGATGGTACTCACTATAAAAAAACTGGTCACTTCAAATACCCAGGCTAAATTCGGATAAATACTTTTAATGTACATCATAGGAACGCTCAATAACGCCACTAAAAATACACATAAAAACATGGAAGAGTTTAAAAGGTGCATGAGACCATGAAACTTAGTTTTAAAGGAAAGGTTTGGTGCTTTTAGTACCTTTTTTACAGATTTTCTAAAATTTTCTGCACCTCCTTTATTCCATCTAAACTGCTGAGACCTTGCTGCACTAATTACGATAGGTAATTCCGCAGGAGTTTCTACGTCTTCTAGGTAGGTAAATTTCCAGCCTTTTAATTGAGCGCGGTAAGATAGATCTAAGTCTTCTGTAAGGGTGTCCCCTTCCCAGTTACCTGCGTCTATAATACAGCTCTTTCTCCAAATACCTGCCGTCCCATTAAAGTTAATGAAATGTCCTTTGGCATTTCTTCCTACCTGTTCTAAGGTAAAATGAGCGTCTAATGCAAAGGCTTGAATTTTGGTCAGAATAGAATAATCTCTGTTTAAGTGTCCCCAACGGGTCTGTACCACTCCAGTTTCTGAATTTGCAAAATGCGGGACTGTTTTGTACAGCCAATCTGTTTGAGGAATGAAATCTGCGTCAAAAATGGCAATTAATTCTCCTTTAGCTATGGCTAAGCCTTCTTTTAGGGCACCTGCTTTATAACCTTCTCTGTTGCTGCGTCTAATGTGAACAATGTCTAGGCCAGTTTCTTGTAACTTTGCAATTTGAGCTGCGGTGATAGTTACAGACTCATCTGTAGAGTCATCTAATACCTGAATTTCTAATTTCCCCTTTGGATATTCCATTTGAGAAATATTTTCTAGGAGGCGCTCCACTACATATGCTTCATTATAAATAGGAAGCTGTATAGTGATATAAGGTGTTTCTGAACTTTTTGTAAGATCTAAAAGAGGACCTACTTTTTTATTCTTTTTAAATTTTAGATAATTAAAAAGTAAGTTAAGCTGTGCTATACTATAAAAAAATATAAGCAATAATGCTATTGTGTAAAGAGAAATAATAAAATAGGCTGCAATATATCCCATGCTATTTAAAACTATATTTAAAAATCCAACTCAATATCTTAACGCCCGCAAATATAGTACCTTTTAAGGTTCCAGACACTTTAGAGACCCCAATTCTTTTTTTATATTTCACGCTTACCTCTTTGTATTTTAAGCCTTTGCGCAGCGCTTTTAACTGCATTTCAACAGTCCATCCGTAGGTGGTGTCTTGCATATTTAAAGACAGCAGACTTTTGTATTTAATGGCTCTAAAAGGCCCAAGATCTGTGTAGTTGGCTTTAAATAAAAGTTTCATAAGCCAGCAGGCAAGTGAATTTCCAAACACTTGTTGGGGCGTCATACTTCCTTTTTCTCTTTGTTCTTTTACACGCGCTCCAATCACCATATCATAGTCTTGGTTAATTATGGGGGACACAATTTGCGTTAGCTGCTCCGGATAATCTGAGTAATCACCATCTAAAAAAACTATAATATCTGGCAGAATTTCTTGCTTTGCCACATAGGTCAGACCTCTTAGACAGGCATGGCCGTATCCCATTTTTGATTCTGTGAGAACGGTAGCCCCTGCATTTTCTGCAACCTTTTGGGTTGCGTCTGTAGAGGCGTTGTTCACTACTATAGTTTGTGAGACTATTGTAGGAATTTCTTTAATAACAAGTGCAATAGAATTTGCCTCATTATAAGCGGGGATAACAACAATTATTTTTGGTTGCGTCACGGTTTATTTTTGATTGAGTAAGTCTATTAATGAGACATCATTTCCAAGTAGAATTTCTGTGGGATTAATCCTCCCAGCCTCTGGTCCTTGTTCTAATTTTAATACGCCTCTTGGGCAAACTGCTGCGCAAATACCACAACCCACACAGCTAGAGCGTACAATATTTTCTCCCTTTTGGGCGTAGGCCCTCACGTCAATTCCCATTTCACAATAGGTGCTGCAGTTTCCACAAGAAATACATTGACCTCCGTTCACGCTAATTCTAAATCTAGATTTAAAACGCTGAACAAAGCCCAAATAAGCTGCTAGTGGGCAGCCAAACCTACACCATACCCTGTTGCCAAAAATGGGATAGAACCCAGTTCCTATTACTCCGGCAAAAACAGCACCAATTAGAAAACTATAACTATTTTGAATGCTTTGTGTCCTAATACCTAAAAGGCTTGAGTTGCCAGTGAAAAAACTGAAAAGCGTAGCGGCTGTCATAAGCACGGCAAACACCAAAACCCCGTGCACCAACCATCTTTCTACTCTCCATGAAAAAAGTGACTTACTAGAGTGTTGCCTGTAAGGATCTCCAAGTGTTTCTGCCAAACCACCACAGCCACAAACCCAAGAGCAATACCATCTTTTTCCAAAAAAATAAACCATTACGGGCACTACCACAAGGGTCAGCAGAATTCCCCACACCAATATAAAGACCCCTAGGCCTCCAGAATTTATGAGGGTTTTTAAGTTCCAGCTAAAGAAAAAATCATAGTCTAACGGAAAGGCATTTTTAAAATCTGTAGCTGGCAATTGCAGACGGGTCATAATTTCTGGAATCAGAAAAGCAAAGACAATCTGGAAGAATAGTACAGAAGTAGTTCTGAGTAGCTGGTATTTGTTGTGTCTGTATTTTATATACATTCTCACTGCCATGACCACCATGACCACACAGTACATAAAGCCATATACAAACCACCTGCTGGCAGGGCCTCCGTTAAGAATATAAGAAATAGGATCTAGTATTAGTGTCCATTGAATGCTGTAGTGGGGTGCAAAATATAGCAGTAGGTAAAAACTCACTAAATAAGCAAACACCCCCCAAGCTATAAAACCTCTATTGGTGGTGTTTTGGTGATAAATACCATTATTTTTAATTCCTTTAGGCCCTAGGGTGATTACTTGTGGCACTATAAAAAGTAAGGCTCCTAAAATACCCAGTCCAAAACTGAGCCACCAAAATAAGCTCAGATGCTCCTTTATTGGGCCTACGGCCGATGTTTTCCCCAATTCAAAAGCCAAATCTTTTGAATCACTGTATATGATTTTTTGATACTCAGTTTTGCGGGCTTCTTTTGAAAGCCCTTTTTCTTTAGCGGCTTCTCTATGGCTCTGGTTGCTCTGTAATACAAGCGCGGTAAGGGAGTGCTCTAAGCTACTAATTTTTTTAAAATGAACGCCTACCAATTGCTTTGTGGCCAGCGATTCAAAAGCTTCTGAACTTATATTTTTATCTTGAATAAGCTTGTTTAGGTTTTCTTTATTTACAGTGTAATCTCCCAAAAAAACCAAAGCAGTAAAAGTACAGAGGCCTATTAGAAAAAGAAAAACGCCTATTTGTTGAATCTTTTTCATTGTTTGTTTGTTAAAGAATTAAAAATACGGCTCCATGATTTTTTTTGTTTTTGCACACTTCTATTCAGGCTGCTGTTAAAGATTTTTAAAATATCGGACTGATAAGAAGTGCTGAATTCAGGATCAAAAAGAGCATCGGCCCAATGGGCCAAGACATAAGAAATATCTCTTCCCTCTGTGAGCCAACGGTCTATTAATTTATGTCTTGTGCGCATGCCAAAACTATTGAGCCCCAAAAGTGTCTCTGTTTCTTGGTCATAGGCAATGGTTAGGGCTATATTTTCGTTGGGATGTTGCCAGTTAAAGTGGGCTTCATACTCCGGTTTTCTCCTTTCAGAATGTACCCATCCATAGGTTTGGTACTCGATATCAAAAAACTTAGCAGAGTTAAACCAATGCCCCGGCTTATAAGGTGTTTTTTGGCTACAAATGCTCTGTGCCACTACCTCTCCCATCATTCTTCCGGTATACCAGACAGCCTCTATGGGTCTTCTAAGACCAGTGGGTTCTTGTTGCTGGGCACAGTCTCCAATGGCGTAAACTTGAGCTATATTGGTCTCTAAATACCTATTCACTAAAATTCCTTTATCTGTTCTAATGCCACTATTTTTTAAAAAATCTATATTGGGTTGTACGCCAGTGCTAATCCCTACTAAGTCACATATAATATTTTCTCCTTGTTCTGTAGTGATAGCGGCTACCCGGCCATCGGGGCCTTTATGAATTTCTTTAAGGCTGGTATTGGTTCTGAGGTCTATGCCGTGAGACAAAATATGCTTGCCAATTAAAGCTGCATTTTTAGTGGGTAATACACTGTCCCAAAATTCATTTTCTCTCACTAAAAAAGTGACTGCTATGTGTCGGCTGTGAAGCATTTCTGCCAATTCTACCCCTATAAGACCACCTCCTACTACCACGGCTCTTTTACATGTTTTGGCGTTGGGTGCCTGTATTTCTAAAAGATCAAGGTCTTGCTTGCTATAGAGGCCTTGTACTCCAGGTAAATCTTGCCCTGGCCAGTCATAAAAACTGGGCTTTGAACCAGTGGCAATAATGAGGTTGTCATAGGCCAGTGCAGGGGTGTTTTCTAAAATGAGTTGTTTTTTCTCTGTGGCTATTTCAATGACCCGGTCTTGCAGTAGTTCAATCTTATTTTTTTTCCAGAACCAATCTTCATAGGGTTTGGTATCTGTAAAAGGCATATGCCCCATATAGACATACATGAGTGCAGTCCTAGAGAAAAAATGAGGGCTTTCTGCGGAAATAACCGTAATACGCTGGTCAGATTTTTTACGGATGTGTCTGGCAGCTGTAATGCCGGAAATCCCATTTCCTATTATAATGGTGTGTTTGATCATATTTTTTATAAGCACTCACTTGTTACAAGTTAAAGCCTTTCTATAAGTGTTTTAAAAAGGCTGATCATTTTAGGTTCTGTAGCGCCCGCAATTGCAATAATTTCTGCAATGTCTACTGGCTTTAATTTTTCAGGGTCACACTCATCTGTGATTACAGAAATAGCGGCCACTGGTAAATTAAGATGATTGGCTACAATGACTTCTGGAACGGTAGACATACCCACAGCGTCTGCCCCTAAAATTTTGAGCATCCTGTACTCTGCTCTGGTTTCTAATTGGGGTCCTACCACCGCTGCATAGACACCTTCTTTAAGCGCAATGCCTTGTTCTTCAGCAATCTGTTTCATGGCAGCTCCCATAATAAAATCATAGGGGGCACTCATATCTGTGAAACGCTTTCCAAACGCTCCCACATTTTTAAAAGCTAATGGAGACCCACCTTGTAGGTTAATATGGTCTTCTATAAGCATCATGTCTCCTTTTTTAAAGTCTAGATTAATGGCGCCAGAGGCATTGGAAATGAGTAATTTTTTTATACCTAAGCCATGCATCACTCTAATAGGATAGGTGACATCAGTTAAGTCATAACCTTCATAAACATGAAAACGACCTTGCATGACTACTGCTTTTTTCCCGCCTATGGTTCCGTAAATAAGTTTTCCCGCATGGAACTCTACTGTGGCTAATGGAAAATAAGGAATGTGGTTGTAGTGAGCTTCTACTTTGTCTGTTAAATGATTCACGAGCTGTTCAAGTCCTGTGCCAAGAACAATCCCTACTTCTGGAGCGTCAAATCCTTTTTCTTTTAAGTATGCGAGAGAGTCTTCTAAATGTTTTGCAATCATGGTAGTGGTATATATTGTAAAAATAGGGGAATGTTTTGAAGATCTTCCTTTTGGTCTATATCATTTTTTGGTTGTAGTAGATGGAAACTGCCGAGGTTTAGGTTTTTTAGACTCATGTTTAGTACCGCACTGGTACTCCAAGGAATGTTCTGAAAAAGCTTTGGATTTTTTTCAGAAAGTCCAATGAGGTAGTATCCGCCGTCTGTGGCGGGACCAAAGACGGCTTTATTTTTATCTAATGAGGTAAAAGCCTCTTCAATGTCTGTAGACTTTAAGTCTATAAGGTCTGTTCCAATAAGCACTATATTTTGATAGCCTTGCTCAAAGCCCCAATGAAACGCATGTAACATTTTTTTGCCTAAATCTCCCTGGCATTGCAGTTGTTTGTCAAAAAGTTTAGGATCCCAAATGTCATTTTCTAATATTTCTTGGGAATAAAATACTACTTTTTTTTTGTTTATTTCTTGAGTAACAGCCGCTGTATGTGCTAATAGTATTTTGTATACATCTAGTGCATTCTGCGCACCAATACCCGCTGCAAGACGTGTTTTACAGTGCCCTAAAACAGGGTTTTTTGCAAAAATAATGAGGAGGTCTTTAGTCATAATTTTTATTTTAGCGCAGTGTACTAATGTCGGAATAATCAAAACTAAGTAACTGTGTTTAAGAAAAAATCTATTTTAGTAAAAAATTACATATGTTTCCAGCTCCTAAAATTCCTTTTTTAATCATTGTTTTGATAGTTTTGGGCGCCTGCAAAAATAGTTCCACACAAGAAGTACAAATGAATAAAAAAGACCCCATTTATTACACAGAAGCCCATTGCACTTTTTCCAGATAAACAGGATATATCTTTTCTGGCTCTGCTGTGGTAGATCACAAAAATACTTCTGGTTTGGGAACGCTAAAAAATCCTGCACTATTAGCTATTTTTACCTATCACCTCATGGAGGGAAAAAAGGCAGGGCGCACAGATTATCAAACCCAAGGAATTGCCTACAGTTTAGATAACGGAGACAGTTGGAGCGTGTACTAGGGCAATCTAGTGATTGGCAACCCAGGAGCTCCTGACGGGGCTCTGGCACCCAATGTTTTATTGGAGATTTTGACAGAAAAACTTTTACCTCTGATCAAACAGAAGCTCTTTGGGTAGATGGAGGTACAGATAATTATGCGGGAGTTACCTATAACGACACTCCAGACAATAGCAGGTTGTTTATTGGTTGGATGAGCAATTGGAATTATGCCCAGCTAACACCCACTCAGACTTGGAGGTCTGCTATGACACTACCTAGAACCCTTCATTTGGAAACTGTTGGTGGCTCAGTTAGACTGGTAAGTAAGCCTTTGGCTGTTATAAATCCAGCAAATAATTCTTCTGTACGTTATGAAATAGCTGCGGGAAAAGCCCCTCTTTTAGTAACTTCAGATGCTTTAAAAATGAGCAACAAATGGATTGGAACCCTTTAGAGGGGGAAAACAATCTTAACATTTATATGGATTCTTCTTCTATTAAAGTATTTGTAAATGGGGGACAATCCGAACTTACGGCTCAGTTTTTTAACCTAAAGCCTTACACTCATATAGAAATATTTCAGCCATTAGAAGAACTGTTGGTTTTGGAACATTTTGAAATAAGACCTTTAGAAAGTATTTAGAGGTAGTTTTACAGATAAAATACCCAAATAACAAAGGCTACCTTTTTAATCACACCAAGAAAAATAAGCCATTTGGTGTATTTTTTATCTATTGATAATTTCATCGTATAAAGTTAAGATAATTCTTTGATTTTTAGAATGCTTAAAAGTCTATCGAGCACAAAATAAAACGCTGAGCGCCTCTACTAGTTTTTGTTCTTCAAGATATTTTTTTGCAAGTAGGTGCAGCTCCTTGTACTTTTCTTCTGTATTTGAAATGGTTAAGACGGCCTTTACAGCGATTAATTCTCTTGTGTTTTTAATGGCTTCTTCTGACGGTTTATGGGCAGTATTTCCCAATCTTCCTAAGTCATTCCCTGTTAAAACTTTACTTTTCTGAGCATGGGTAGGCAAGCTATCCACCCCAATTCCTTTGGTGTAAATAGGTTTTTCTAATTCAAATAAAGAGGCTTCACTCACTCTAGTGTACCAATTTTTGCCCAAACGAGCTACTAAGTCTAATTTTACGGTATCTAGTTTTCCGTCGGCCCCTTTGTACTCATCTCTAATATGAATATTAACCACCCTACATATCACCAAATTTCCTGCGCCACCTTCTGTGCCTAGCTCAATAATGTTGTCCACAATGCATTCAAAAGCAACAGGAGATTCTGCTACTCTAGGGGGCTTTATTTTAGATGAAGCAATGGGTGTTAAGCCGCATTTTGTAAATTCATTCACCCCTTTTTCATATTCTGTACTAGCCAATGACATTTGCTCAACAATAGCATAGTTTACTATATTTATGACTACTTCTCCTACCTCTTTTACATTTTCAAAACTATGTTTTGTAGTGTTGTTGCTTCCTCTTCTAGCGGGTGAAAATATTAAGATGGGTGGGTTGGCACTAAACACATTAAAAAAACTAAAGGGACTTAAATTCACTTTTCCCTCTTGGTCTATAGTGCTTGCAAAAGCAATAGGCCTAGGTGCAATTGCTGTGAGCAAGAGTTGGTGTAGCTCTTGGGTAGAAATTGAATTTGGATCTATAGTAGTGGTACTTTTCATTTTTAATTATTGGGTTTTATGGGGGGTAGTAATTGAGACCTCACTTCTCCAAAGCCTACTCTAAGGCCTTCTTTTTCACAATAACCTCTCATAATAACAGTGTCAAAGTCTTCAATAAAACTTCTTTCTTCTCCACTGTCTAATTTTATTGGGTTTTTACCACCCCATGAAAGTTCTAGCATAGACCCATAAGAATGACTGTCTTTGCCACTAATGGTGCCAGAGGCCATTAAATCTCCCACTTTGATATTGCACCCATTAATAGTATGGTGGGCTAATTGTTGGAACATATTCCAATACATATACTTAAAATTAGAGTGGCTTACTGTGGTTTCTTCCTTGTCTTTTGGGGCAATAGCTACCTCTAAATTAATATTGTAATTTTTAAAACCCTCATATGCTAGATAGGGAAGCACCTTAGGTTCTTGCTTAGGCCCTTCTGTTTTAAAAGGCTCTAAAGCCTCTAAGGTCACAACCCATGGAGACATAGAAGAGGCAAAACTCTTGGCTAGAAACGGCCCAAGGGGCACGTATTCCCATTTTTGAATATCGCGCGCAGACCAATCATTAAAAAGCACCTTTCCAAAAATATATTCATGGGCTTTGTGGGTGGTGATAGAGGTTCCTAAAGACGTATTTTTTCCTATAATAAAACCCATTTCTAACTCAAAGTCTATTTTTGAAGAGGTCTTTAAAACCGGCGCTTCTGTATTTGGCAATAGCACTTGCCCTATGGGCCTGTGGATGTTTTCCCCACTTACTATAATAGAAGAAGCTCTACCGTGATAGCCTACTGGTAAATGCCTCCAATTGGGTAGTAAGGCATTTTCTGGATCTCTAAACATTTTGCCTACATTGGTAGCGTGTTCTATGCTAGAATAAAAATCCGTATAGTCTCCAATGGAGACAGGAAGCTGCATTTGCACTTCATTTTGTTGTAAAAAAGCCTCTTTATTTTTTTTTAAAATTGAGTTTGGATCACATAATTCAACTTGAATAAGGCTGCGTATTTTAGCGGTTGTCTCCTTTCCTAAAGAAATAAAATCATTTAAAAACTCATTTTTAAATACGCTGTCAGAAAATGCAAAGCCCTTAAAGATCCCTAATTCATAAGCCTTTGCCAAATCTAATATTTGTTGGCCAATGGCAACACCTAATCTAGGACCGGTATTTTCTATTGAGAAAACACCAAAGGGTATGTTGTATATGCTAAAATCTGATTGATCAGGTACGTGAATCCAAGTTTTCATAGGGCCGTTTCTTCTTTTGTGATAAGTTGTAACCCATCAGCTATTAATTTATGATAGGTTGTCATTAATTTTAAACTATTTAAATACGTGTAAAGATCTTGCTCTAATGTATTTGAATTGCCGTACAATAATTCATACATTTCCAATGGAAGAAGCCAATCAGTGGGATATGTGGTTTTTAAGTGGCCCAATATTTCAGACAACAGCTGTTCATCTATCTGATTGTTCTCTCGCATATCTCTTACTTCTTTATACCAGCTGAGTAAAAGTAATTGAGTCTCAGAATGATGTATTTTCCTGCTCTTTGTCTTTGAGACTTTATGAAGATTTTCAAAAGACTCTGGACTTGCTGGTCCTGCAAATGCAGATACAATTTCCTTGCCTATAGCCATATCATAAATACCCCATTCGGGTTTAAATAAAATAAGGTCTCCGTGAGTGACGGTACAATCTTTAAAGGAAATAAGCATTATTTTACCTCTTAAATCCCTTTTTCCTGTTATAATTTCTCCAACTACTTGTATACCCCCTTCAAATAAGAGCTGGACGCGTTTTCCTTCATAAATACCATAGACTTCTAGGTCTTTTGGAGACATGTCTTCAATGGCTAAATTAATATTTTCTAGTTTTCCAATGGGGCTGCCGAATCCCTCTTTATGGTTCTGAGCGCCATGCCCGTTAAGTTCTTTATCTCTAGAGGCCAATGCAGTTTTACCACTAGTTTGAATGTAGATGGGTTTATTTTCAAAGGAGAATATATTTGTAAAAATACCAGAAATTTGCAGTCCTGTACTAAGTTCAATAGTTCCAATATTTTGTGAGGCAAGCAGTTTTTCAGCCCCTTTAAGCCCTCCTGTTCTAAGAGCCATTTTATTGGCAAACTTTTCCAACACATAGCTTAAGTGAGCAAAATTAGGCGTCACAAAAAGCTGAGGTTGTGTCTTTGTAATATCAAAATTTACTTTTGCTGCCTCTATGGTGAAATTTCTTTTTTCCACCCCCTCCATTAAACATAATTTACTTTCTTCAATTGAAGACAACAGGCCTGCACCATAAATTTTTGGGTATTCTAGACTGCCAATAAGTCCATACTCTACCGTCCACCAGTGTAGGTTTCTTATTTGAGCCATTTCAGATAGTTCTCCCATATCTTCCTGAATGGCATTTAATTCTGCAATGGCTTCTTCAATACTTTGGTTGTCTGTTTCTGGATCTTCTTTTAAAATAGAGACCTTCCTCACCGCTTCATATATGTCATGATCTTTGGCAGATGAAATGGCTTTGCTGCCTATTTCTCCAAACCTTCTCAGGTATTCTGAATATTCTGGATTTCCTATAATTGGAGCGTGGCCCGCAGCTTCATGAATAATATCTGGGGCTGGCGTATAGGAGATGTGTTCTATGCTGCGAATGTCAGAGGCTATCACCAAAACATGATAGGCCTGAAATTCCATAAATGCATTGGGGGGTATAAAGCCGTCTACAGAAACAGCTGCCCACCCTATATCTTTTAGAATCCTATTCATACCCTCCATCTCTGGAATTCTGTCTATGGTAATACCTGTTTTTTCAATGCCACTCAGATAATAGGGGTGTGCCACCTTAGACAGGTAGTGCATGTTTAAACGCATAACATACCTCCAAACCGCTTGATTTTGAGGGGTGTAGTCTTCATAAGGCTGCTTTACAATGAATTCATGTAAGTGTTTAGGCAACTTTTTAGTTACCTCATTCCACTGAAAAGCAGGGGGGGGGGTTGCTGGAGTCATAAATATATTAATATTTTATAAAGTACCTCTTTTACTCTGTTCCCTTTCTATGGCCTCAAATAAAGATTTAAAGTTTCCTACACCAAAGGATTGTGCTCCTTTTCTTTGTATAACCTCTAAAAATAGAGTGGGTCTATCTACTATAGGCTTTGTAAATAATTGTAATAAATAACCCTCTTCATCACGGTCTATAAGGATGCCGTTTTGTTTAAGCACTTCTACGTCCTCATCTATTTCTCCTACTCTTTCTATTAAATCATCATAGTAGGTGTCTGGCACAAATAAAAATTCTACCCCACGTTCTCTCATAGCAGAAACAGTGGCTACAATGTCATCTGTGGCCACAGCAATATGCTGCACTCCTGGGCTGCCATAAAAATCTAAGTATTCTTCTATTTGAGATTTCTTCATCCCTTTGGCTGGCTCATTAATTGGAAACTTAACCCTTCCATTACCGTTGCTCATAACCTTACTCATAAGGGCGGTGTAATTGGTGGAAATATCGTTGTCTGTAAAGGAGATAATTTGGGCAAAGCCCATTACTTCTGCGTAAAATTTACACCATGTATTCATGTCTCCCCAGCCTACATTCCCTACCATATGATCTATAAATTTTAAACCTACAGTTTCTGGATTGTAATGAGACTCCCATTTTTTATAACCAGGTAAAAAAGTACCTGTATAGTTTTTGCGTTCTACAAAAATATGTACCACTTCACCATAGGTGTATATCCCAGATCTAATGACATGCCCATATGCGTCTTTCTCTAGCGTAGGCTCCATAAAAGCCTTGGCACCCCTTTTTGTAGTTTCTTCAAAAGATTTGGTAGCGTCATCTACCCAAAGGGCGATGATTTTCACTCCATCTCCATGTTTGTTGATATGCTCATTAATGGCACCATCTTTATTTAATGGCGTGGTTAAAACCAATTTTATTTTGCCTTGCTTTAATACATAAGAAACGCGGTCTTTTAAGCCTGTTTCTAGTCCTGCATAGGCATGTGACTGAAAACCAAAGGCTGTTTTGTAAAAATGAGCACTTTGCTTGGCATTCCCTACATACAATTCAACATAATCTGTTCCTAGCAATGGCAAAAAATCTTCTGCTTCTGAAAATACTTTTTCAATTCCATATTCCGTATTTTGTAAATCCTTTAATTTTTTCATTTCTGCCATTGCGTTTCGTATTTTAATGTGAGCTCTATGAGTCTTCTAACCAAGATTGGTAGTAGGAATTATCATTTATTTTCATGGCCTCTTCAGTGACCATTAGCGGTTTAAAAGTGTCTACCATGACTGCTAATTCTGTAGTCTCTTTTTTTCCAATACTTTTTTCCATTGTGCCGGGGTGTGGGCCGTGAGGAATTCCAGAGGGATGTAAGGTTATTTGACCTTCATCTACATTTTTTCTACTCATAAAATTACCGTCTACATAATAGAGTACTTCATCTGAATCTATATTGCTGTGGTTGTATGGCGCTGGTACTGCATTTGGATGGTAGTCATACAAACGAGGCACAAATGAACATATAGAAAAGGCATTGGTTTCAAAAGTTTGATGCACTGGTGGTGGTTGGTGCACCCTACCAGTGATAGGCTCAAAATCATGAATGGAAAATTTATATGGAAAATTATAGCCATCCCAGCCTACCACACTAAATGGGTGCGCTGCGTACACGTACTCATGTATGAAGTCTTGCTTTTTTACTTTAATAATAAAATCACCTTTTATATTGTAGGTTTCCAATTCTGACGGTGCGTGTAAGTCACGCTCACAGAAAGGTGAAGTTTCTAAGTGTTGTCCAAACCAGTTCCTATACCTTTTTGGTGTGTAAACAGGGCTTTTAGATTCTACAATAAAAAGCCTGTTGTCTTGAGTGTCAAAATCTATTTGGTATATCATTCCCCTTGGTATTAAGATATAATCCCCGTATTTAAAGGCAATGTTTCCTAACTGTGATCTGAACTTTCCAGTTCCTTTATGAACAAATATGACCTCGTCAGAATCTGTATTTTTATAAAAATAATCTCTTAAAGATTTTTTTGGTGCGGCCAATACAATACTGCAATCACTGTTTGTTAAAACTGTTTTTCTACTTTCTAAAAAATCATCTATCGGCTTTATATGAAAACCCTTTAGACTCATAGATTTCATATTTTTTTCTACTGCAATTTTTGGAGCCACACTATAAGATTTTAAAATTTCCTTGACCTGTGTTGGACGTTGGGTATGGTATAATAGTGATGACATACCATCAAAGCCAATGGTGCCAAAAAGCTCTTCGTAGTAGAAGTCACCATTTTCATTCTTAAATGCGGTATGTCTTTTATGCGGAATATCTCCTAGCTTGTGGTAGTATGGCATAATCTTATAATTAAAATTAAATTTCTATGGTAACAGCTTCTTCTTTACGTTGTACTTTAAGGATGGCAATATCCAATGATTTCTTAGTTAAATTTAAGCCATTTGGGCTTACTTCATATGTTTTTTGGAGCGCTTTTTTTATAATATCTGAGCTATCCTTAAATAATAGTTCATCTGTTATTTCTCCATCAAGCTCCATTAAGTAAGCAAAAACCCTTGCCATCCCACAGTTTGCAATAAAGTCTGGGATGACCGCTATTTTACTATCTACTTCAGATAGGATAGGTCCCATAAAAACTTCCTTGTCATTAAAGGGTACATTGGCTCCACAGCTCACTACTTCTAATCCATTTTTAATAAGGCTATCCATATGAGATTTCTCTACCATTCTAGAGCCTGCAGCAGGAATAAAAATATCTGCGCCACATTCCCAAGCATTTTCAATGCCCTGATTGATTGGCAGAAAGTTTTCACAGCTGTTTAGCTGCCCCTTTTTAGCATATAAAGCCTGTATTTCTTTTAAGGAAAAACCAGAATTATTAATAAAACCTCCGTTGTGGTCAATAATGGCTACTATTTTAACACCCATTAGCGTGAGGTAAAAGCCAGCTGCTGCACCCACATTTCCCCAACCTTGAACTATTGCTTTTTTACCCTCTATAACACCACCCCAAATATTGTAGAAATGCTTTACGGCCTCTGCAACGCCAAATCCAGTGATTAAATCTGCAACCTTAAAATCTCCGCCACCAGATGGAATAAAAGCACTGTCAGTAACGCGTTTGGAGACTCCTATTTGTAGCCGCTCAATTTGTTTTTGATTTTGAGCCTTATTGTTGTTAAAATGCCCTTTCACCACCCCTTCTTGTGGGTGAGACAACCCCAAGCTTTCTGTAATTGGAATTACTTCATGTAGTTCATCTATGTTGAGGTCTCCGCCTGTTCCATAATAACTTTTTAATATGGGAAGAATGGCTGCATACCACCTTTTAAGCACTTCTTTCTTTCTAGGGTCTTGTGGATCAAAGTCAATACCTGATTTTGCACCTCCAATTTGAGGCCCAGAAACGGTAAACTTTATTTCCATTGTTTTTGCTAAAGAGGCTACCTCATATCGGTTTAAGCCCTTGCGCATTCTAGTTCCACCACCTGCAGCACCACCTCTTAAGGAGTTAATGACTACCCAGCCTTTTGCTTCAGATTCTTTATCTACCCATTCAAATACTATTTCAGGGGCACTGCGTTCAAAAATTTCAATAAGACTAGACATAAACAAATAAGATAAATTTTAATTTCTGGTATTAAAGTTAATTTTCAAGGCTAAGTAAATAGTATTGCACTGCTTTTTATTTGTAGAAATAGAATATTTTAGTGTTTAATGAAATAAAAATAGAATATTTTTCTATTTTTATAAATGCTGCTTGCATAAATAAAAATATTAAGTGCTAAAAATGAACAATAGATTAGACCCCACAGACCTTAAAATTTTAAATCTTTTACAAGAAGATGGACGCTTGACCATTAAAAAAATGTCAGAAATTTTAAACCTATCTACCACGCCTATTTTTGAAAGAATTAAAAAATTAGAAAAGGAAGGTTATATTAAAAAATATGTAGCCCTGTTAAATGATCGTAAAATGGGTCTCAAGCAAACGGTGTTTATTCATTTAACTCTAAAAGAACACTCAAGAAGTTATATAGAGAAATTTGCTAATGACGTGAAAGAGTTTCCAGAAGTAATGGAGTGCTATAGGATTACAGGTAACTTCGATTTTTTACTTAAAGTGCTGGTTAAGGATATTGAGTCTTATGAGAATTTTATTTTGACCAAGCTCTCTTTAATATCAAACCTGGGGCATGTTCAAAGTCATATTGCTTTGTCAGAGTCTAAAAACGCTACAAAAATTAATTTGGATGCTATAAGGCCATAGAGCTTTTTAAATGCAGCAATTAACTGAATGATTGTATTAAATGTTTCATCAATTTTGGCCATCATTTCTTTTTTAGATTTTCCTCTAAAGGACAATCCATTTTGGTAATTTTAAATGTCGTTTTTTGTATAATAATTGTTAGTCAACAACAACTTTTGTTTTCTTGAATTGGTGGACAAGGGATAGTTCCGTATGAGCAATAAACACAACAATCTCCTTTGTTTGGTCTTAATACTTTTTTACAATTTTCGCACTCGTAAAAGAATTGACAGGATTCTGTTGGCATTTCCTCTACTTTTTTATGTCCGCAGTTTGGACAAGTGATTTCTGATTTTAATATGGGTTCCATTTAATTTTCTTTTTTGCCAGTTACTCTATAAGCTGTGGAGTTAATTGCTTTTTCAATTTCGGTTTCATTGGTTTTTGTTCGGTCAAACTCGATAATTGCATTTCCGTTTTCGTAGGACGCTATAGAGTTTACAATTCCGTTTAATTTATTTACTTCGTGACTAATGTGTTCTTCGCAATTTGCACAGGTCATTCCGCTAATTTTAAATTCAGTTGTAGATATGTCTGATTTGTCAACTACGATTATTTGCTTTTCTGTATTTGGATAAAAAATCCCTGAATAGTATGGGAAAGCCAACATAATAATTGCAAATGCAGTTACAATTCCTAAAAATGTTTTTTTTTTGTAAAAATTTTGGTTTTTCGTCTGTATCACATTCGCAATCAATTTCTTTCTTGTGTTTTAGTTTTTGATACCAAGCAAATCCAAGAAACAAAATTGTCAGCCCAATTAAATAAGGTCTAAAAGGCTCAATCCAAGTGAATGTTGAAGCAATTCCACTTGTTCCTGCAATAAGAGCTAAAACTGGTGTGAAACAACATAAAGAAGCTGTAACTGCTGTCAGCAATCCTGCACCGATTAATTTGTTTTCACTTTTCATATCGTTTCTAAAATTTTGTTCTTGTAAAGTATTTCAAAAAATGGATTCAGTAAGGTTGAATATTCTGCCGTCAATGAGTAAAAAATAGTTTGGGCTTCCCTTTCGGTTTCTAATAGGTTTCTGTCTTTCATTTTTCTTAAATGTTGAGAAATAGCAGAAATGTTCATTCCTAGAATATCGCTTAAATCACAAACGCAAAGTCTTTTTTCCTCAAAGAGTAGGTAAAGTATTTTAAGTCTGACGTTATTCCCAACTAATGAAAGTCCATTTGCTAAATAGTCAAACGATTCATTTAATTCCGAAACAGTGTATTTGCAACGGTTTATTTGTTTAATATCTGCCTGTTGTCTTATGCACGTATTATTTTCCATAACACAATATTACATTTATTTTTTATTTAAGCAAATACTTAAATACAGTAATTCCCAAGCTTTAAGAAATTTCAACTCTTTTATTTTTTGACCTGAAAATTTCAAATTCATTTGACGACATACAAATGAACCCATTTACTAAACCAGTTTCAGAATAGTATTGAATAATAATTGACTTTTATTGCTTTAAAAACACTATTGTTATAGAGTTTTTTTACTAAATGTTTAGGGAATAACCTTGAGTTGATTACTTAAAGGCTGATTCAAAAAATTATCATGAAAATCAGCTAAAAGTATGGTAGAAGAATCTCCAAAATGTTTTGTAAAAGATCCTTCAAAACCTAAATCATTTAAGTCCTTAAAGAAAGCTGTCTTATATGTTTCTAGACTTGTTTTATCAATTAAATAGGCTATAAACCATGATCCTAAATCATAAGCAATACTTCCTCTGTCACCGTAAGGAATGGTATTGATTTTTTCACCAGAGTTAAGTCTAGATTTGGAATCCATTTTCCAAGTCATTCTTTCCTTTAAACGTTCTGAACCAACACCAGGCTGTTGCGAATATAATAATTGAGACATATATTCAGCTCCTCCTTCCATCCACCATGGATTTATTTGGTTTCTACTGTCTCTTTCTGACCTAATTTTACTAAAAACATGGGAATGCTGATAAACATGAAAATATTCATGAAGCAAAATTTGTTTGTAATCATCTTCACTCGGACTAGGATTTTTAGAAGCCATAGTTATAATGAATCCAGACCATTTCTCACCAGTATTTCTTCTCGTATTTAAACCAGCATTTCCATTTTTCGCATAATCTTTGAAACCATGATCTCTGTTTACACAATTATCTGTGTTACTCCCTACTTCATCTCTTCTATTACAATAAGTAATATCTAACTCTGCCGCAGCAGATTCACTAGTTCCAATAACCCACCATTCTAATGGACCATAGTTCCCCCAATTTGTAGCACCTAAAGAATAATATTCTTTGACCAAATCTAAATGAGCAGTAGAAACATCACTAGTAGTAAAATAACTCGGAACTTGAGTGGTTGTTTTACCCCAATTATCGTTAGGGTCTATAACCTCAATTTCTTCGTCACCAGCACCACTACATGAACTAAAAATTATTAAAACAGTAAGCAAATAAGAAAATTTCACAATAAAATATTTTTTATAAATTTAACATTTTTCATCTATTAAACTTTACTTGAAATGAAGTTAAATCCGTTTGTTTCACATGTCCTTTTCTGTAAGACCTATCAAGTTAGATATTCATTAATAAGTCCCTTAAAACTCTTTATTCTCTGTTTATTGAAGTGCATTAGGATCAATTCTTCTTCTCCTTCCTTAACTTCTTTACATCAACCTCAACTTCATCCGCTGTTCCTTTGGCTCCTCTGCTGAAAATACAAAAACCACTTGCTACGCAAGCGTACGTTTTTTTAAGCCCTTCTGCTTTTAAAAGCGAGCTTTTTTCGCTTTAGGGCATAAAAAAACCCACTCTTAAGAGTGGGTTTTTGTGCTTTAAGTGGTGCCTCCAGGAATCGAACCAGGGACACATGGATTTTCAGTCCATTGCTCTACCAACTGAGCTAAGGCACCATGACATTAAGCGGATGCAAATATATATTCTTCTTCATTATATACAAACAAAAAGAGAAAAAAAGGCAATTGTTTTTTTTGTTTTTCCATCTTTGTAATATGAATCTTGTTTTAGATGTAGGAAATAGTTTTGGGAAAATGGTCCTTTATAAAGGTGAGGATGTGGTGTTTAGAGATCAAACACCAGCTACTGAGCTGCTTAAAAAGCTAGAGAAATTATTTTTAAAACACCATGAAATTGAGCACTGCATTTTGTGTGCTGTAGGCGCAGTGGACCCTAAAGTTGTTCCTTTTTTAAGAAAAAACACCTTTCTTTTAGAAGTGAGTGTGCAAATGAAACTCCCTTTTGAGAACAGTTACGAAACTCCAGAGACCCTGGGAGCGGACAGAATTGGCTTGCTTGCTGCAGCTGTTTTTGAATATCCAGATAAGAATTGTTTAATTATAGATGCGGGCAGCTGTGTGACATATGATTTTGTATCGGCCAAGGGCCATTATATAGGAGGAGCTATTTCTCCTGGGCTCCAAATGCGTTTTAAAGCTATGAATGAGTACACAAACAAACTGCCTTTAATTATGGCCGACGACAGCTTTGTGGCTTTAGGAAATAACACTCATAATAGCTTATTGGCTGGAGCTGTAAATGGACTAGTCTATGAAATTGATGGCTGGTGTAATTCCTTAAGTGCTCAATATGAAGATTTAACAATTATTTTAACAGGAGGGGACACCCAATTCTTGTCTAAACGGTTAAAAAATACCATATTTGCCAATTATAATTTTTTAGTAGATGGTTTGCGCCAATTGCTAGATTACAACAACTGTTAAATGCTTAGAAAGATATTTCTTGCCTTCATTTTATGTTCCTTTTTTCAAATGAATGCCCAAGACGGCACTGTTTCTCCATATTCTTACTTTGGTTTAGGCAGCTTTCATGAATCAAATTCAGCAGAAAATAATGCCATGGGTGGCCTTAGTATTTACGGAGATAGCATTCATATTAATTTGCAGAATCCCGGATCTTATGGGCTTTTAAAACTCACTACTTACGCCCTTGGACTGTCACATAGGAGAATGAATTTGTCTTCCAGTACCCAAGATAAAAACACGGCTATTACCGCTATAGATTATTTGTCTGTAGCCATGCCCGTAGCTAGGAATGTTGGAATTGGTTTTGGGGTTACTCCTGTGACTAATTTGGGCTATATATTAGATGCTACTACAGAAAATAGTTCAGGAGAGACTATTTCAAACGTTTTTTCTGGAGATGGGGGCTTGAGTAAGGTCTATTTTTCTATAGGGGCACTTCCTACTAAAAGCTTAAATATAGGAGCCTCTGTTTTTGCAAATTTTGGAACTGTAAATAAGCAAAGGGTTCAGTCTGTTTCCGATGTGCTTTTTGGCACAACAGACAGGAGAAGCTCTAGAATGAAGGGATTTAATTTTCAGTTCGCAGCGAATTACACACCAAAAATATCAGATAAGCTAATGCTTTTTACATCGATAGTTCACACCACAGTGCTAAATTTAAACTCAGATAATACGCAGCAAATAGGCTCACTTTCTTTGGTGAATGGCAACGATATTGAAACAAATTTCTTAGACTTAGAGTCTTTAAACCTTAAAAACACGATTGTTAAAATGCCTTCTAAAACCACTTTGGGTTTTGGTGTGGGTGAAGATAAAAAATGGTTACTTGGAGCCTCTTACAGCCTTCAGGCTATGGGTGACTTTGAAAGTTCTTTCTTAAAACAAGCCAATGTGATCTACAGTGACGCAACTACCTTGAGGTTGGGAGGGTATTTAGTGCCAGATTACACTCCTTTTGCTTCCTTTTTAAAAAGAGCCACTTACAGGTTTGGATTTAGATTAGTGAATACAGGAATGGAAGTGAATAACCAGGTGATTAAAGACTTTGGCATAAACTTTGGTATTGGTTTGCCAATGGGAGGTACTTTTTCCAATGTGAACATCGGATTAGAACTAGGTAGTTTGGGTACTGTAAAGACGGGCCTCATTAAGGAAAACTATTTAAGTTTGCGTATTGGACTGTCATTAAATGACAGATGGTTCATGAAAAGAAAAATAAATTAATTAGTTTTAGGCTTTTATTTTTAAAATTAACTCAAAAGAACATGAAAAAGAATTTCCAAATGCTAGCCATCGCCCTATTTGGTGTAGTAAATATGTTAAATGCTCAGGCACAAGACCAAGAGTGTGCTACTAATTTATCTATCTACTCAGAATTTGTAAAAGTGCGAAACTTTGACTCTGCATATGCACCATGGAAAATGGTCTATGAAGCCTGTCCGGGTTTAAATCCTGCCAATTTTGTTTATGGTGAACGTATTTTAAGAGATAAAATAGAAAAATCTACAGGTGAAGAGAAAACTGCATTCGTAAATGAATTGCTTTCGCTTTATCAGAAATATGGAGAATTTTTTCCTTCTAGAGAGCATCTTGCAGAAGTCTTAATAGATCAAGCTTTGTTAAAGAACGATGTAAAAATGTCTTCTACAGAAGAGATTTTTAATATGTTAGATAAAGCTTTTAATGAAGATAGAGATCATTTTACTAACTCTAAAGCGCTGTATGTATATTTCTCCTATTTAGTAGATTTGAATACCTCTGGGGCGAAAGATTTAGATGCTGTTTTTAATACCTATGATTTAGTAGGAGCTAAAATTGAAGCAGAAATAGAGGTCTTAAATGATATGGTAACTGAGCTACAGGCTAAAGAAGATAATGGAACTTTGTCTTCTAGAGACAAAAGACAGCTTTCCATTGCAGAGAGCAAGTCTGAGACTTTTGTGAAAATCATGGAAAGCATAGACAGTAAATTAGGAGGCTTGGCCAACTGTGAAAATTTAATACCACTATATCAGAAGAATTTTGAAGAAAAGAAATCTGATATTAAATGGATAAAGTCTGCAGTAAGTAGAATGTACAACAAAGAGTGTACCTCAGAGCCATTATTTGTCAAATTAGTTGAGGCACAAAATGCTTTAGACCCCACTTCAGATACTTATTTTTACTTAGGACTTTTAAAAAATGATGCCAGAAATAGCCAAGGAGCTGTAGCAGATTTTAACAAGGCAGTGAGTTTAGAAACAGACGCTAAAAAGAGAGGAAATATTTTATACAAAATTGCCACCATATATAAAAAAGCAAACAATAAGAGCTTGGCTAGAAGTTATGCTCTAAAAGCATTGGATAGCAATGCCGCACATGGACGAGCCCATTTGTTAATTGCTGGTTTATACGCAGATTCTGCAAACGAATGTGGCGCTACCTCTTTTGAAAAAAGAGCAGTATATTGGAAAGCTGCAGAAGAGGCTAAAAAAGCAGCTCGCGTAGATCTTTCTCTCAGAACCAGAGCCAACCAAATGATTGAGCGTTATATGGCACTTGCTCCTTCTAAAACAGATATATTTTCTTCTGGATTAGCAGGGAAGACCGTTACGTTTAACTGCTGGTTAGGTGGTAGTATTTCCGTGCCAAACCTTTAAATGAAACATAATCACATACAGATGTATTTAAAAAGTATTGCCGTTACCTGGGTTGTGGCAATACTTTTTTTAAGTTGTAACGATAGCAATAAACCTGTATTAGATCCATTAGCTAAAATTGTTTCTCCGCAAGGAATTGCTGAAAACTTTACCTTGTATTACACAGAGACTGATGATTTATCAGAAATTTCAATAGAAGTTGCCTTGGGAGCTGCCCTAAAAAAAGATGCTAGGTTGGTGGCTATTTTAAGGAGTTCTAAGAGCGAGGATTTTCAACACTTAGATTTTCCCTATAGAACCTTCCCAAATGGTCTGGTAATGGAAGTTTTTGACGCCCAAAATAACAAGAGTATTATAAAATCTGATTACGGAATTATTTATTCTGCTACAAATGTGATAGATTTGAGAGGTAATGTAGTGATTTTAACCCACGACGGAAAAAAAGTAAGAACCCCACAGTTGTTTTATGATAAAAGCTCAGAGTGGATTTTTACTTCTGAAAAATTCACCTATATCAATCCAGATAATCAGACGGTTATGGATGGGAAAGGGATGGATTTTAATAGAGATTTTAGTTTTTTAAATGCCCACAAAACTTTTGGGTATATGACTATTAAAGAATCAGAAATAGATTCACAAACAGAAAAAGACCCAGAAACCGATGATTAGAATTTTAAAATACACAGAATACCTGTACTTAATAGTAGCCATTATGTCTCTTTTTAAGATTGTGAGCATATGGGGGCAGTCAGATGAGAATATGGGCTTATTTATTATTTTTGCGCTTATTTCCGTTGGTATGTTCCTATTTAGAAGAAACTACAGATTAAAATTTGAAAAGCGTCAACAAGAAAACAAGAAATAGTGGGAGTAGATTCCTTTATTATTGTAGCCTCTTTACTTTTTTCTGCTTTTTTTTCAGGTATGGAAATTGCCTTTATATCTGCCAATAAAATTCATATTGAGATAGAAAAAAAGCAAGGAGGTTTTCTTTCTAAGGTACTTGTAAAGTTAACCAAAAGCCCTTCTAAGTTTATTGCCACCATGCTTATTGGTAATAATGTAGCTTTAGTGGTATACGGGTTTTTTATGGGCGATTTGCTTTTATCTCTCTTCCAGGACTGGTCTGTAAATGCTTATCCTCTTGTAAATGTGGCGCTTATAGATTTTAGTTTACTATCACAAACAGTAATTTCTACATTGGTTATTTTACTCACTGCAGAATTTTTACCTAAAGTGTTGTTTCAGATTTATGCCAATACACTAATTAAAGCCCTTGCACTCCCTGCCTATGTCTTTTATTTTATTTTTTCATGGGTTTCTGAGTTTGTTATTTTTATTTCAGACCTTATTTTAAAAGTGTTTTTTAAAACAGATGGAGATGCAGCACCTATGGCTTTTAGCAAACTAGAGATAGGTGATTATATAAATGAGCAAATGGAGGCAGTAGCTTTGGAAGATGAGGTAGACTCTGAAATTCAAATTTTCCAAAATGCCTTAGAATTTTCAGCGGTTAAAGCACGGGAAGTAATGGTCCCAAGGACGGATTTGTCTGCTGTAGATTTTCACGACACCCCTAAAAGTTTGGTCAAAATTTTCACAGAGACAGGTTTTTCTAAACTATTGGTTTATCAGGACACTATAGATAATATTATTGGTTATGTGCATTCCTATGAATTATTTAAGAAGCCCAAAACTATTAAAAGTATGCTTTTGCCTATAGAGTATGTTCCGGAGACCATGCTCATTAATGATATTTTAGATTTATTAATTAAAAAAAGGAAGAGTATTGCCATAGTGCTAGATGAATACGGGGGAACCTCAGGGATGGTGACTATAGAAGATATTATAGAGGAATTATTTGGAGAAATTGAAGATGAGCATGATTCTACAGATCATACGGAAGAGCTAATAGGATTAAGAACTTATAAATTTTCTGCCAGACTAGAGGTAGATTATCTCAATGAAACCTACCACCTAAGTTTACCAGAAAGAGACGAATACGGTACATTAGGAGGTTTAATTGTTCATGTAACAGGTCAAATCCCAACTCTAAATGAAAGCATTATTATAGGAGACTTTTGTTTTACAATTCTAGAAGTTTCAGGCAATAAGATAGATATGGTATCACTAGAAGTATTGGAAAAGGAATAAGCTTTATTGATTTGGCTTAAAAAATAAAAAGAAGCCAAGCAGATTTAAAAAGAAAATGGTATTTTCGCCAACTGATTAAATATATTAAGACTATGGCAGTATTAGAGAAAATAAGACAGCGAACCACCGTGCTTATCCTCATCATTGGATTAGCCCTTTTTGCTTTTGTTATTTCAGGAGTTTTCACCAGCAGTGGTGCTTCTGGTTTAGCGTCAGGTTCAGCAATAGGAACAGTTAATGGAGAAGAAATTTCTATTGAGGGGTTTCGTCAAAAATTAGAAGCAGCTGCTCAGCGTTCTGGGACAGATGTCACAACTGTTGAATTGGTAAACCAGGTTTGGAATGCTGAATTGAGAACCAGTCTTTTAAATGGACAAATTGAAAATTTAGGTATTTCTGTAGAAGGAGACCAGATCATGAATTTTATTAAAAATAATCCAACTTATTCTCAGCAACCAGAGTTTCAAGACGGGAACGGTATTTTTAGTGAATCACTTTTTATTGCTGCCCTAGCAGATTGGAAGGCAAATAATCCTTACCGGTATTCACTATGGCTTCAGGACGAACTTACCATTATGCAGTCTGCTAAGGAGCAAATATACTTTAACCTAATTAAAGGGGGCCTAGGGGTGACTTTGGCAGAAGGCGAATTTGACTATAAATTATCCAATGATCTAGTAGATATTTCTTATGTAAGAATGCCTTTTTCTGCTGTAGCAGATACCACAATCACCGTATCTGCCTCTGAGATTGAAAGTTATATCAGTAAAAACCCAGCCTTGTTCAAACAGGAACCCGCAAGAGATATTCGTTTGGTTTATTTTGAGGAAAAAGCTTCTCAAGAAGATGAAGAAAGTATAAAGGCGTCTGTGGTTTCTTTATTGTCTGACAATGAAGAGTTTAATGAACAAACTGGAACGACTGAGTTGGTAGCTGGTTTTTTAAATACTACAGATTTAGCTGCATTTTTAGAGCGTCACTCAGATGAAGCTTACGACACTATCTACAGAGCTAAGAATGAAATTATAACTGCTTTTAAAGACTCTATTGTTACTCTAAATGCAGGTGAAACTTATGGGCCCTACAAAGAAAATGAAGCCTTTAAAGTATCTAAATTAGTGTCAAAAAAAACTAATGGTGCAGTGAAAGCGTCTCATGTTTTAATTGGCTTTGTTGGAGCAGAACGTGTAAACCCGTCTGTCACTAGAACAAAAGACGAAGCGAGAGTTAAGGCTACAGCGCTTTTAGCAAAAGCTAAGAATTCAAACACTGTATTTGCAGAGTTGGCAAGAGACAATTCAGACGGCCCTACAGCTTCTAGAGGAGGAGATTTAGGATTCTTTCAAGATGGACAAATGACGTCAAAATTTAATGACTTTGTATTCTCAAATAGTGTTAATGCTATTGGTTTGGTTGAAACAGAATTTGGTTTTCATGTGATTAGAATAGATGACAAGCAAGATATTTTTCAAATAGCCACTTTGTCTAGAGATATAGCTCCTTCAGAGCAAAGCATAAATACTGTATTCACACAAGCTACCAAATTTGAAATGGATGTTACTAATAGTCCAAAAGAGTATATAAGCATTGCTAAAGAAGCTAACTTTGATATAATAACTGTCAGTAAATTACTCTCAATGGATGAAAATCTTCCAGGTTTATCTGCTCAGCGTGCAGTTGTTCAGTGGGCTTTTAATGAAGACACTGATTTAGGAAGCATTAAGAGATTTAATATTAATAAAGGATACGCCATAGCTCAGCTCACTTCTAGGTACCGTTCTGGCACCATGACAGTGGCCGATGCGTCTGCCACTGCACTTCCAGTTATTAGAAAGGAAAAGAAAGCAGCGTGGATTATAAAAAATAAGGGCGCTAAAACTCTTGATGCTTTTTCACAAGCTTCAGGACAAAGCATAGAGACTGCTTCTGCTTTAAGCGTGAAGAGTCCTACAATTCCTGGAGCAGGAAGAGAAGCTTTTGTAGTGGGTAAAGCATTTAATTTAGAGGTAGGAGGTACTTCTTCGCTATTGATAGGAGAAACAGGTGTTTATTTAATGAAGGTGACTAATAAAACAGATGCCACTCCTTTAGATAATTACAGTACTTACGCTGGAGCTTTAAATGTCAGCAATTTAAACAGTGTGTTTTTTAGTAGTTTTAACGCTTTAAAAGAAGCTGCTGTTATTGAAGATTTCCGTGCGCTATTCTATTAGAATGGTATTCTAAAATCAAAAAGAAAGGCGGCCCAAAGGCCGCCTTTCTTTTTGATTTTTTTCACAAGATCATGTCACTGTAAGAAAGTGAAGTAGCACATCCCTTCTGAATAAAGTAGTTTTCCATGGCTCCTTGACTCATATTTTTAGAAACAGCCATAATGAAATCTCCCCCCCAGGCTCCTAAACTTTTAATACTCCCCTCAAAATCTGAGAAGTAAAGATTTTTAGCAGGGGTAATTTCCAATAGTTTAGACAAAAGTGACTCATGAAGTTGAACCTGCTCTATATAAATGTCTATGCTGCTGCAAATAGCCATAGCGTTGCTTAGCTTTTCTAAGCCCTCTAAAGCCTCTCTCCAAGCAAGTGGTTGTTTATCCTTTTGTTTCTTGTATGCTTGAATGCCCTCTCTGCTGTTTTGTTTTTTATTTAAGTAAACAAAGCGTATTTGATCGGTAATGCTTGATGCTAATTCCAGCTTTGTAATAGTAGGCTCAAAACCATTTAAATCTCTTTTAAAACGAATGGGATTATTAGCTGCTGCACAGGCAATATCATATCCAGAACCACCCATACTTTTTTCTAGCAGTTCAAAAGGGTTTACCCCTGTCCATTGTGCAATATTGTTAATGAGAGAAGAAGAACTACCCAGACCCCAATCGATAGGGAATTCTAGGTGGGTGCTTATACTTTCTCCAGTACTCCCTTTTAAAAACTCAGTATTTAGAGATTTTGCTATTTGCAATATCTGAAGTAGCTGGTCCTTAGGATTGTTAATCCCTTTTATTAAGGGCCCTTTTAAGGCACTTAAAGGGAATGAAAACGTGCTCCATAACTTATTTAATTCTGTATAAGCCTCCCATTTAATAAAAGCAGAGGTAGTTGGAGTGACCACTAAGTCTTGACCAAATTTACAAGGAATGGCTAGGGCAGTGGCTCCGTCTAACACTACATACTCAGCAGTGAGTAGTAGTTTTCCGTGGCTATAAAATCTTTGAGACATAGAAGTGGGTACTTGTTTATAAAATATAGGTCATATGAATGTTAGCGTGTGGCTCTTAGCTTGTGAAAAGCTGAAACAACGTTGCTGTGTGTGGCAGTTTGCGTTTTAAAAGCATCTACTAATGTCTCTTTTTCTTTTTCAGTAGCCCCTAGTTGGTTTAAGATATTCATGAGGTGCATTTTCATATGTCCTTTTTGAATACCGCTGGTGACTAGAGAGTGCAAGGCCGCAAAATTTTGAGCCAGGCCTGCTACAGCTACTATTTCCATAAGTTTCTGGGCAGAGGGTTTTTGAAGTACTTCTAAGGACCATTTTACTAGTGGGTGTAAATTGGTAAGCCCTCCTACGGTACCAAGGGCCAAGGGTACTTCTATCCAGAAATTAAAAATATCATTTTCAATACTGGCATGGGTGAGGCTTGCGTATTGGCCGTCTTTTGCAGCATAAGCATGTACGCCAGCTTCTACTGCCCTAAAATCATTGCCAGTGGCAATGACCACGGCATCTATCCCATTCATAATACCTTTATTATGAGTGACTGCTCTGTGCGGCTCTACTTTAGCAATGGCTACTGCCTGGACTATCTTTTCTGCAAAAACAGCGCCAGAGGCGCCTTCAATGCCTTCTAGGGCACCTACTGGGCAAGACACACTGGCCTTTACCACACAATTAGGAACGTAGTTAGACAGAATACTCATTATAACATCAACAGCCTTCTCCTCCTCTGTAAATGCATGATATAGCTTAGCTTCCTTTTTTAAAGTGATGGCAAATTGCTCCAAACAAGAGTTTATAAAGTTGGCACCCATGGCGTCAGCTGTTTGGAATACCGCATGAATTTGAAAGTAATTTTCTAGGGCCTTGGTTTTGTTATTGAGTATAATACTGCTTATACCCCCGCCTCTTTTTTCCATATTTTGGGTAAGTGCTTTGCAGTCTTTTATAAGTATGGGTAGGAGCTCATTAAAAAAGGCATACAGCTTTTTTTCATCTCCCTTAAAAAAGAAGTGCACCTGACCTATTTTCTCAGTGCCTAGTACCTCAGTTTTAAATCCACCTCTATCTAACCAAAACTTAGCTGCCTTACTTGCAGCAGCAATTACAGAGCTCTCCTCTATGACCATGGGAATGACATAAAGTTTTTTATTTATTAAGAAATTGGGAGCTACACCCAATGGCAAGTAAAAATTACTTAGGGTGTTTTCTATAAACTCGTCGTGTAGTTTTTGAAGGGCGGTGTCTTGGTTCCAATACTGGCTTAGCAGTGCTTTTGTCTGAGGGTCATTATGAGTGAAATGCTCTGAAATCCAATTAATTTTGGCTTCTTTTGAGAGCTTTGAAAATCCTGTAATAGGTTTGGACATATTCTTTTTTTAGCCCTGCTAAGATACATAAATGCATAATTATAGCCTATTTGAACTTCCTTCCCTAAAATCTCATATTAAAATGTTATTTTTAGATGCTTTTATAAGAAAAATAGACATTTTATATTGCAAATCTTACCTATGAAAAAAGCTGCATTTTTATTATTTATACTATTTTTTTCGCTCACATTGGCCAGGGGCCAACAAAAAGAAATTTCTGTTTCAGATATTTATAATGACACTTTTAAGACACAATCAATGCTGTCTCTAAGTTCTAGAAACAATGGCAGTCAATATACTGTATTAGAGAAAAACATAGAAAATGGTTCTGCAGAAATTGGTTTGTATGACTATCAAACTTCAAAAAAAGCTGGGGTATTATTATCTTCTATAAATATAGCAGCTTTAGATAATTTTTCTGCCTATACCTTTAGCAGAGATGAAAAAAAGGTGCTTCTGGCTACCGCAGTGACCCCTATTTACAGGCGTTCCAAACTAGGTGTTTATTTTATATATGATTTTAATACAGGAGAGACTACACCGCTAAGTCTAGTCCCTGTTCAGGAACCTTATTTTTCGCCAGACGGCACTCAAGTAGCCTATGTTAAAGACAATAATTTATTTATTTATGATTTGGTCTCCCAGCAGACCCTTCAAATTACCTTTGACGGTAAGAAAAACTTTGTAATTAACGGGCTCACAGATTGGGTATACGAAGAAGAATTTGCCTTTGTAAGGGCCTTTGATTGGAATTCTGATGGCACCAAAATAGCTTTTCTGCGCTTTAACGAAGAGGAAGTGCCTACCTATTTTATGGATGTTATTGGTGAAAGCCTATACCCTAGCCAGCTAGAATTTAAATACCCTAAAGCGGGAGAGAATAATGCTGAGGTGAGCTTGCATGTGTACCATTTAAATACTAAATCTACTGTAGAGGTGAGCATTCCAAATGCTTATTACATTCCTAGGTTACAATGGAAAAACCATCCAGATATGCTCAGTTTTCAAGAGCTAAATAGGAGGCAAAACAAACTGACCTTATACAATTATAATGCAGCTTCTGAAAGCTTGTCTGTACTTTTAGAGGAAAAAGATACTGCTTATGTAGACGTGACCAATGACCTTACTTTTTTTGACGATGACAGTTTTGTGTGGACCAGTGAGAAAGACGGCTATAACCACCTTTATTCTTATAACAAAAACGGAAAACTAATTAGACAGCTTACCCAGGGAAATTGGGAAGTAACTTCTTTTTATGGCTTAGATAAAATCAGAAAAACGCTTTATTTTCAAGCTACCGCCCACGGAAGTATTCATAGGGATATATATAAAGTAGGCGCTAATGGGAAAGGCTTTGCTAGACTGAGTCAGGGGGTAGGTACCCATTCTGCTTCATTTAGCAGTAATTTTAGCTATTATATCAATCAGTTTTCTAATGCAACAACACCTCCCTTATACACCTTAAACAAAGCGTATAGCGGCCTAGCTCTTAAGGAAATTATCAATAATAAGGTACTCTTAAAAAAACTGGAGGGCTATGCAATTTCTAAAAAAGAGTTCAGCACTATTAATGTGAATGGAAATGAGCTAAATATGTATCTAATTAAACCCATAGATTTTGACCCTTCTAAAAAATATCCCTTATTTATGTTCCAGTATTCAGGACCAGGCTCTCAGTCTGTCTCTAACAGCTGGTTAGGCGACAAAGACTATTGGCATATGATGTTGGCCTCTAAAGGTTATATAGTAGCCTGTGTAGACGGAAGAGGGACTGGGTTTAAAGGGAGAAATTTTAAAAAATCTACTTATTTAAACCTTATAAAACATGAGACAGAAGACCAAATAGAGGCTGCTAGAATTTTATCAGAAAGAGACTATATAGAGGCAGAGAGAACTGGAATTTGGGGTTGGAGTTTTGGAGGTCATATGGCTTCTAATGCAATTTTAAAAGGAAATCAAGTATTTGAAATGGCTATTGCAGTGGCACCTGTTACTAGCTGGCGTTTCTATGACACAATATATACAGAGCGTTTTTTAAGAACGCCTCTAGAAAACCCTGCGGGCTATGATGAAAATTCCCCTTTTAACTATCCAGAATTATTAAAAGGAAAGTTTTTATTGGTACACGGTTCAGGAGATGACAATGTGCATTTGCAAAATAGCATGCGTTTTGCAGAGTCTCTCATACAGGCCAATAAAGATTTTGAATGGGCTATTTACCCAGATAAAAACCATAGCATTTCCGGAGGGAATACTAGGGTGCACCTTTACAATAAAATGACCAAGTTTGTGCTAGAGAATCTATAATGCTTTCTATGAACAGTTTCCGCCAATCAATACTGGGCAAAAGCATTCATTAATCAAAAAGGGCTATAACAAGGCCCCTTAAAAACAACTACATGACCAATCAAGAAACTCCTAAAGACATTTTAGGGCATCCACAAGGCTTATTTTATTTATTTTTTGCAGAGATGTGGGAACGCTTTAGTTTCTATGGCATGCGCGCTTTATTAACCTTGTACATGGTGAATAAAATATTTGAAGCTCTAAGCACCAGAGATATTGCAGCAGCAGCTGTCTATGCTTCTTATGGCTCCTTGGTGTATGCCTCTACGGTGATTGGCGGTAAAATTTCAGATACTATTCTTGGGCTTAGACGCTCCATTTTTCTTGGGGGAATTCTAATGTCTCTTGGTCACTTTGTGCTGGCTATTGACTCTTCTATTGCTTTCTTTTTAGCCCTAGGCCTCATAGTAGTTGGAAATGGTTTTTTTAAACCCAATATCTCCACTTTTGTAGGCTCCTTATACAAGGATGGTGATGTGAGAAAAGATTCTGGCTTTACCATTTTTTATATGGGAATTAATATTGGAGGTTGGATAGCTCCATTATTGTGTGGCTGGTTGGCTGCCACCTATGGTTGGCACTACGGATTTGCTTTGGCCGGTTTTGGAATGTTATTGGGATTGGCCTTCTTTTGGAATGGAATTAAAAGACAAGTGTTTGGATCTGAAGGATTGCCACCCTCACAGGCGGTGATTGATAAGAAAATTTTAGGAGTGCCACAGGGCACTATGATTCCTGTAATGGCTGTATTAGCAGCACCTCTCATAGCGCTCATGCTTTCCTCTTATAAGCCAATTGCTGGAGGAGAAAGCTTTCTGGGAGATCAAAATATAGTCAATGTAATTTTTAAGGCCATAGGAGTTGTTATTCTTATTTACTTGGGAAAGGTTTTATATGACGCTAATTTAGAAGAGCGAAAAAAGCTTTTTGTAGCCATACTCATCACTTTCTTTATGACTATTTTTTGGGGTTTTCACGAACTCTCAGGATCTGTAATAACGTTATTTGCAGCCAGAAACGTAAACCTTAGTATGATGGATGCGGCTCAAACCAATTCCTTAAACTCCATGTTTATTATTATTCTAGCCATACCAATTTCACTGATGTGGGCTTATTTGGCCAAGAAAAAAATGAACCCAAGGACTCCGTATAAATTTGGCTTGGGATTGTTGTTTGCCGGACTTAGTTTTTACATTTTATCTTTGAGTGGTTTACAAGCTAATGAAGCCGGCATGGTTCCTTTTAGCTATTTGTTAGTGATGTACTTTATGCTTTCTATTGGAGAACTTTTTATGTCTCCCGTAGGACTCTCTAAAATCACTGACCTATCTCCAAAAAGAATTGTTGCCTTTATGATGGGTATTTGGTTCTTGTCTTCTGCTTATGCTTTCCAAGTGGTAGGGTTTATTAGTAAAGAGTTGGCCATAGAAAGTGATAATGCTAATGTGGGGGGCTTTGAAACCCTGAGCGTCTATACGGAAGGTTTTGAACTCATTGCCATGTACTCTTTGGGAGCGGGAGTATTGGTTTTAATAGCATCTCCATTTATTAAAAAATTGATGGGCAGTGTGCATTAAATTATTTAAAAGTATAAAAACCTTGAGCGTCCAATTTCCATATGGGACGCTCATTTTTTTTAGCCCAATTTTCCCAAACATACATTTGCTTAGTCTGGGAATAGCTACTAAAAATAAGCTTTGTAGTACGGAGCTGATACTCAGTAAAGGCCTTGGGATAGGCTGTGGTTTTTTCATCAATCACTAAGTAATTTATCTGCTTTATCTTTCTTGGCCCCTTGGGCGATGTCACAATGCTTTCTCCTTTAAAAGTATAAGCTGTTTGGGCCGCTTTTTTATATAAGGTTTCAAAGGGGTATTGGCTTCTTAATGTTTCTACTGTTTTTGGGTCTAAGGTTTTTGAGCTCCAATAGTAAAGAGTGTCTGAATTTATAGCTATTAAAGCGGTTTGCTCCCTATTTTTAATGAGGTAGTAACCTCTTTTTTGGCTATCAGAAAAGGCTTGAAATAGCAGACAGCACTGAAATATAGCGAGACCAAATAAGAAGTATTTCCACGGGTTGGGCTTTTTGTAATAAGGGTATTTCCAAGCCAGAAAACCCATTGTTAAGGCCGTAGTTCCCCATAGGTAGCTGCGTGGAAAATAGATGTGTTTAAGCACCCAAGTGTCTTGCCCACCCAACCAACCCACCACCTCATTTAATTGAGAGAGTAAGAGGTCAAAAATAGTCACTGCCATAAGAGGTGGTGTTCCCAATATAAACCAAAGCGCCAAGAAAATACCAGCGGCTAAAATGAGACCTAAAAAAGGAATGACCATTAGATTGGTCAGTAAAAATAAGAAGGGAAATTGGTGAAACGAAAACAGGCTTAATCCTATTACGCCAATTTGCGCACAGAGGCTTACTCCTATAAGCTGCCAAAAACTTTTTAATATTTTATTTTTAGGTGACCAGAGCTTATTTAAAATAGGCATGCCTAAAAGAATAGTTGCCACTGCGGCATAACTCATAGCAAAGCCCAAGGAGAAAATAGCTAATGGGTCCCAAATGAGATTGGTAAAGAAAGCTACCACTAAAAGGTGTAGGCTATATTGGGGTCTTTTTATTAATAGAGACAAAGATAAAAAGCTAAACATACTTATAGAGCGTACTACTGAGTGAGAAAATCCAGTAAAAGCAGCATAGCTCCACAAACAAATAAGAATGAGTACGCCACTGAGCTGCCTCCCTTTTTTTAGACGGTGCAGCGGTAAAAGCATCCAATATAGTAGGGCTATTAGAATGCCAATGTGCAGGCCAGATATAGCTAGAATATGCACAGCTCCTGCGTTTTGATAATCTGACATCAATTCTGAGTTAAAACTGCTTTTGTCACCAAAAATCAAGGCACTGTATACCTGAAAAGAATTTTTAGAAAGAGAACTTGCCGCTATTTTAGAGAGTAGGGTTTCTTTAAAATATTGTACGGAGTACAAGCCTTGTTTCCAACTAGAATGAAAAGGAGCTAGCCTATTGGCAGGGCTGCTTTGAGTGATGTACAATTGGCAGTAAATACCCTGTGATCTTAAATATGCGGCATAATTAAACTGCCCAGGAACTTTTGGAGCCCCTGGGGCACTTAAATACCCTTGAGCCCAAATTTTATCTCCTAGGGCCCATGCTATCGCCCCGCTGTCTTTGGGTCTGACCAGCAGTATTTTTTCTGCAGTCTGCCTAGCCATCCAAAGAGTTCCTTTTGGTTCTGAGGGACTTACCTTTTTAGCCATGCCCTCATAGCGCTCTTGTTTTAAACTATTTTTTAGTTTTTTAGTAATGCTTAGTTGGAACAGTTGTTTCTCTGAACTTTCTATTAAATATCTGGCCTGCATAGAAGGGAGCATGGCTGCTCTCAGGCCTCCAAGAACCAATGACAATAAGAAGCAGAACACCCAAAAGACATTGGGCTCTTTACGGGTATAATAAATTAATAGGATTAGGAGGATAGCTACTGGAAGGCTTACTAGTATAAAAGAATTAGATGTATAAAATACAATCATAATTCCAAAAGCATAACCAAGAGCAATGACCGCTAGATGGAGGCTGTGTTTTGTGAACATTATTTGGTATTACAACCAGGTTATGTTCTTTTTTTTGGGGATTTTTAGCTTTTTTAAATATTCTCTACCTAAGGTAGCTTAAAATTTTCACTTTCCCTATGTAGCCGTGTTTTTTACAATTAAAATAGCAGCTCTTTTGCTGGCCCCACCAGCCCCTAGTTTTTCTTTTAAAATCAGGTAATCTTTTAGTTGCTGAGCCCTATTTGGGCCAGATAGAATTGCAGTCAAGGCATTTTTAAGAGTCTTGGTATTTAATTCTTTTTGAATAAGCTCAGTGACTGCCTCTTTATCTAAAATGAGATTTACTAAAGAAATATAAGGAAGTTTAATAATTTGTTTAGCTATGGCATAAGTGAGCCATTGGGTTTTATAACAAACTACCTGCGGAATACCAAGTAATGCTGTTTCTAGGGTAGCGGTTCCGCTAGCCACTAGTGCTGCACTAGATTCCTGAAGCAGGGCATAGGTTTCCTGAGTTAATTTTTTAATGGGCGCTGTTCCTATAAAAGCAGTATAAAAATTAGTGTCAATGCCAGGGGCCGCTGCCATTATAAATTGATACTCTTTAAAGGAGTGGCAGATGGCTACCATTTCAGGTAAAATAGCTTTAATTTCTTGTTTCCTAGAACCAGGCAAGAGAGCTATGATAGGCCTTACAGGGTCTAAGCCATGTGAAACCCTCCAATTGGAAGGTGGTTTTTCTATAGATTCCATAGCGTCTAAAAGAGGGTGTCCTACAAAATGCGCTGGATAGGAATGCGCCTTATAAAAGTCTGGTTCAAAGGGAAGCGTGACGTATAAATGGTCTATAGAGGCCTTTATTTTTTGAACTCTTTTTGCTCTAGAGGCCCATACTTGTGGTGCAATATAATAGTGGGTGGTATAACCATTTACTTTTGCCCAAGGAGCTATTCTAAGGTTAAAACCCGAAAAATCAATAAAGATTACGGCATGGGGATTAAAGGCCGCGATATCTTTTTTACACAAGGCTAAATTTTTAAATATTTTAGGAAGGCTTTTAAGCACATCTACAAAGCCCATAATGGCTATAGATTTATAGTGCATGGCTAAAATTGCTCCTTGCGCTTGCATGAGATCTCCCCCCCAAGCCCTGAACTCTGCCTTTGGATCTTCATGTTTAATAGCTTTAATGAGAAAGCTTCCGTGAAGGTCACCAGAGGCTTCTCCAGCTATGAGATAATACCTCATAAGCCCGTAATTTTAAGAGCTAGGATAAATAGAGCTGCTACTAAAGTTCCCATGAGAACCCCCTTGGCTCTTTGGTTTTTTTTGAGTTTTAAAAAACCAAAAAAAGCGGCTAAGTTTAACAAGGCCCCAAGCCCAATAATACGACCCAAGTAAGCTTCTTTAAATGCTATTAGTAGCGTATTTTGCAGGTCTAAAGGAGAGAAAATGAGGATATATAAAAGCACTCCAAATAGGTTGGAAATAAGCCCAACTATAAGGCCTATAAGAATTTCTTTTTGGTGTTTCTGAATATTACTCATTGAGACTCCAGGTATTTATATTTTGAATGGCATGATGAGCGGTGAGGTCAAATTGAGTAGGAACTAAAGAAATATAATTGTGGTCTAGCGCCCATTGGTCTGTATCTTCTCCCTTGTCTTGAACGTCAAAAACTCCCGTGAGCCAATAGTACTCTTTACCCATAGGGCTAGTGCGTTTGTCAAATTTTTCTTTCCAGTTCCCCTTTGCTTGTCTGGCAATTTTAATCCCTTTTATTTCATTTGTTTTTGGGATATTTACATTGAGTACTACGCCTGTAGGAATGCCTTTTTCTAAGGCCTGTCTAATAATCTTTTGTATAAAAGGCTTGGCAGCTGTAAAATTTGCATCCCAACTAAAATCACACAGCGAGAAACCAATGGCTGGAATTCCTTCTATACCTGCTTCAATAGCGGCGCTCATTGTACCTGAGTAAATGACATTTATAGAAGCGTTAGAGCCATGATTAATGCCGCTAATACAGAGATCTGGTTTTCTGTCTAAAATTTCTTGTAATGCAATTTTAACGCAGTCTGCAGGCGTACCACTACAGCTGTATTCTTTTTGTTCTGGAGCAGTTTTATCTATGGTAAGTTTCTCTAAATGTAAAGTGCTGTCAATAGTAATGGCATGACCCATACCAGATTGAGGGCTGTCTGGAGCCACCACTATTAGGTCTCCAATTTCTTTTGCAAATGCTATTAAATGCCTAATGCCTGGAGCGGTAATACCGTCATCATTTGTCACTAGTATTAGTGGTCTACTCATGCTTTTGTTCTTTTATTCAAAAATACACTTTTTATAAGGGAGTAATCTGTGCTTCTTTTAACAAAATATTATTTATTTGATCAGAATTTTAAGTTGTGTTTTCAGTATCTTAGGGGCTCTTAGGGTTTAATGCTGCCCAAGGTGTTTCAAAAAAATGAAGATGATGAAAAAGAATTTTATACTACTATTTTCTGTTGTTTTACTAGCCTTTGTTTCTTGTAGTTTTACCAAAACCGCAAACGAAACCTCAGATAAGGATAAATTATTGTTGGAGCTTATTAGTTATGTATTGGAAAAGTTGCATTTTGAGCCCACTGCCTTAGATGACACTTTCTCTGAAAGGGTTTACGATAACTTTATTTCTGGTCTAGATCCTATGAAGCGCTATTTCTTAGCGACTGATATTAAATCCTTTGAGGCCTATAAAACTCAGATAGATGACCAGATAAAAGGGGTAGATATTAGTTTCTTTAATTTAGTTCAAGAGCGTTTGGTATACCGCATAGATGAAGCTAAGGACCTGTATAAAAAAGTATTAGAAACACCATATAATTTTACAGCTACAGATTCACTGGTGGTAGATTATGACTCTTTAGAATATGCAGAATCTTCCATGGCCTTAAGGAATAGATGGAGAGATCAGCTAAAATATGCGACTTTAAGTACTTTTTATGCGAAGAAAGAAAATGAAACCTTAAAGAAAAAAGAAGATGCTGCTTTTGAATTGTCATCTGACGAAAGTCTTGAAATAGCAGCTAGAGCTCAAACAAAAGAGACCTTAGAAGAGTATTTTGACTATGTAGATGACCTAGAACGTAAAGATTGGTTTGTGCAATACCTCAATAGCATAGTAGAAACTTATGACCCGCATACTTTCTATTTTGCGCCAGAAGAAAAGGAGCGTTTTGATATGGATATGTCTGGAAAATTTGAAGGCATTGGCGCTCGTTTGCAAAAGCGCAAAGACCAAACTAAAATAGTAGAAGTGATTTCTGGTGGTCCCGTATGGAGAGACCAACAAATAGAGGTGGGGGATGAAATTTTAAAAGTGGGACAAGCCGGAGAAATGCCAATAGATATTGTAGGCATGCCTTTAGATGACGCTATCAAACTAATTAAAGGACCAAAAGGTTCTGTAGTAGACCTTATTGTAAGAAAGGTAGATGGAAGTATTGGGACTATTTCAATTACCAGAGACATAGTGAAGATTGAAGAAACATTTGCTAAAACAGCTACTGTAAATAAAGGAGAATATAAATATGGACTTATTAATCTGCCTAAATTTTATGTAGACTTTGATGATTATAATTCTAGAAATGCGGCCACAGATATAGCGGCGGAAATAGAAAAGTTAAAGGCTGAAGGTGCAGAAGGCCTCATTCTAGACCTTAGGGACAACGGAGGAGGTTCTCTTAAAACGGTAGTAGATATTGCAGGCCTTTTTATTAAGAAGGGCCCTGTGGTTCAGGTAAAGTCTAGTCAGGAAAAAATTGAAGTGTATGAAGACACAGACAACCAGCTTCTCTGGGATGGCCCATTAGTTATTTTAGTAAACGAGCTGTCTGCTTCTGCCTCTGAAATTCTGGCTGCTGCCATGCAAGATTATAAAAGAGCTGTAGTTATAGGCAGTAAGCAGACCTTTGGAAAGGGAACTGTTCAGAATTTAATTCCCTTAAATAATATTGTTAGAAGTAGTGAGTTTGGAGATTTAGGAGCTATTAAGCTAACCACTCAAAAGTTTTATAGGATTAATGGGGGTTCTACTCAGCTTAAAGGAGTGACTAGTGACGTAGTGGTGCCAGACAAGTATTCTTATTTAGATATTGGCGAAAGAGACATGGACCACCCTATGGCATGGGATAAAATTCCAGCGGCTTCTTATCAGGCATGGGAGGGTTATATTGATTTTGAAAGCACCATTTCCAACTCCAAAATGAGAATGGCAGAAAATGAGCAAATCACGCTTATTGACGAGAATGCTAAATGGTTAAAGGAGCAGCAAAAAAATAACAAAGTGTCTCTTTCATATTTAGATTTTGCACTAGAAGTTGAGAAAGATAAAGAGAGAGCGACCTACTTTAAAAACATTGCAAAGTATGACTCTAAACTAACTTTTAAGTCTCTTGAAAACGAACAGAGTCTTTTAAGTAAAGACACAGATTTGAGAGAAAAAAGAGATCGTTGGCACAGAGAATTGGCTAAGGATGTCTATGTAGAAGAGGCTGTAAATGTACTTCAAGACCTAAAATTAAAGTTTACTAAGCCTTTGTTGGCCGTTATAAAAGGATAATTACAAAAGTAATTAAGAAGCAGGGGACTAAGAACTGCAAGAAAGGGCGCTACAACCTATTTTATTTCTGGCCCATTCAGGCCTTTTTGCAAACCAATTTTCAGAGGACAGTTGTTCCTCATAGGGAAATTGTAAAAGCTCATATAATTCAGAAACTAGGCTGTAATCTCCTTTTTCTGCTTTTTCAATGGCCATTTGAGCCATATAATTTCTAAGCACGTATTTTGGATTTACAGCATTCATATTTTTAAGTCTCAGTTGGGCATTTATCCCTTGCTTTTCTAAAAGTTTTGCGTAATCTGTAATCCATGTAATCCAACTTTCTTTAATAATTCCTACTACTGCTTCTGGCGTGTAAAAAGCTATTAAAATAGGTCCAAAAATACTGGCAATAGGGCTTTTTTTATCCATGGCTAAAAAGGCCTTTGAATTAAATGAAGAGAGTAATCTAAAAAACAAAGTCATATCTGTTTCTGTGAGTACAAGTACCTCCTCTAATGTAGCTATGAGTTTTAAGACCTCTTGCTTTTCTTTCTGATGCTCTTCTCTTAATTTTATACCTAGTTTTTTACACATCATTAGGGAGTAGCCTTTTTCAAAATGTGCTTTGTATAGGTCTAATATTTTTTCTAACGGTGCTGCTTCTTCTACTAAAGGATAAATGGCATTGGCTAATTGGTATAGATTCCAGAGGCTTACCTTTGATTGGTTACCAAAACGATACCTGCTCTCTTTTGCGTCTGTTGTATTGGGGGTCCAATTTGGGTCATAGGGTTCTAACCATCCATAAGGTCCATAATCAATGGTAAGTCCTAAAATAGACATATTATCTGTGTTGAGTACTCCGTGTACAAAACCCACTCTTTGCCATTCCACTATTAAAGCTGCTGTGCGGGCACAAACTATTTCAAAAAATTCTAAATAGGCTTCTTTTCCTGTGGTTTTAATTTCAGGGAAGTGATATTTAATAGTGGCTTTGGTCAATTCTTCTAAAGCGTTTATTTGTCCTCTGTTGGCTGGCAACTCAAAAGAACCAAATCTAATAAAGCAGGGGGCCATTCTTGCTATTACTGCCCCTGCTTCATAGGCTGTATTTCCGTTGTACAACATATCTCTTAAGACTAGATCTCCTGTAAGTGATAAAGATAATGCTCTTGTTGTTGGCACTCCTAACGCTTGCATGGCTTCTGAACACAAATACTCTCTCACGCTAGATCTGAGGACTGCTAAACCATCTGCATTTCTAGAGTAGGGAGTGGGCCCTGCGCCTTTTAGTTGTAATTGCCATAAACTATTTTCTAGTTCAACAGCGCCAAGGTGAATGGCCCTGCCGTCTCCTAATTGTCCAGCCCAGTGTCCAAATTGGTGTCCGCCATAGTTCATGGAAAAAGGAAGGCTATTTTCTGGGATTTTATTACCACTGAGTAAATCCAATAATTTTGAATTTTTTAGTAGGTCTGTATCTGGATCTATTTTTTTGTAAAGTACCTTATTTTGATGAATAAAACTGGGGTTTTTGGTCTCTTTGGGAGTTACATAAGAATAAAAGCCGTGAGGTACCGTTCTAGACGTGTTTTTCTGAGAGGGGTCTTTTGATAGCGCTTCTATGAATAAGTCTTTAACGAATTTTATCACTGAGTTTTTTTATAGGTTCCTATTAGGAGTCCTTGAGTAAGGTTTTGTACAAGGCTTTTAATTTGGCTATTTTTGGATTTATCACTACCTGGCAGTACCCTTGGTTGCTGTGATTGTTGTAGTAATCACTGTGTTCAGATTCTGCCTTAAAAAACTGAATAAATGGCTCTAGTGTGGTGACTATAGGAGTAGAAAAAAGCGGACTTAATTTATGGATAACTGCTGCTGCATTTTTTTCTTCTTCGGGACTGTTATAAAAAATAACAGACCTATATTGTGTTCCCACGTCTGCTCCCTGTCTGTTTAGTGTTGTAGGGTCATGGGTAGTTAAAAACACCTCTAAAATAGTTTCATAAGACACAAGTTGTGTGTCAAAAACTACTCGAACAACTTCTGCGTGACCAGTAAGTCCAGAGCATACTTCTCTATAAGTAGGCGTGCCAGGTACTTTTCCTCCAGCATAACCCGGTACTACTTCTGAGACGCCTTTAAGCCTTTGTAATACTGCCTCTACACACCAAAAGCAGCCACCACCAAGGACTACAATCGATTTTTTTAAATTTTCCATATTTCTAATCCCACTCATTTAAACGGTTTCCATCTAATTTAAGAAAAATAAACAGCAATAGGGTAAAGCCCAACATTCCAGATCCCCCATAACTAAAGAAAGGTAAAGGTATTCCAATTGTAGGGAGTAAGCCCAGAACCATCCCTATATTAATGATGTAGTGGATGCTTAAAATAGAGACCACTCCATAACCAAATATTCTGTTAAAATCGTGGGTTTGTCTTTCACTTAGGTATAAAAGTCTCAAAAGAAGTGTCGTAAAAATCAGGATTACACCAGCAGTACCTATAAATCCCCATTCTTCACCAAGCGTGCTGAAAATATAATCTGTATGTTGTTCAGGTACAAAATCTCCTTTGGTTCTGGTTCCCTCTAAATAGCCTTTTCCAAAGATTCCACCAGCTTCAATAGCTTGTTTTGATTGGTTGGTGTTATAGCCAATAGACCTATTAATTTTCTCTAAGACCAAAGGGTCTTTTTCTAAACTAAGCCAGAGACTAAAGCGGTCTCTATGTCTTTTTTCAAACACATTTGTAAAAACATAGTTAACAGAAGTGGCAAAAAGAATTGAAATGATGAGTCCCGTTACAATTTTAGGAAGGGAGAATTTAATTTTCTTTGGTTTAAATAATGAACAGATAATACCACACACTAAAATGGTTCCTATGCTCCAATTTACACCCCATTTTAAAACGCTTATAAAGAGCAAGATGGCGTATAAACCCAACCAGAAAATATTCACAGAAAAACCTTCTCTAAACAAGACAAATACAAGCGCAAAAAACACAAGCGCAGAGCCAGGATCTGGTTGTGGGACGACCAATAAGGCAGGAATGAGCAATATAGTAAAGGCAATTGCGGCATGAGCGATATTTTTTATATCTGTTTGAATATCACTTAGATATTTAGCTAAGGCCAATGCGGTAGCAATCTTGGCAATTTCTGAGGGCTGTAGGTTAAAAAAACCAAGTCCATACCAAGAAGTAGCTCCTGCAATGGTTTTTCCAAACACAAATAATCCAATTAGCATAATTAGTGCTATTATGTAGTAAACGGCTGCAAAGCGTTCAAAAATTTTAGTGTCTAAAATAAAAATGACCAAAACAGCCAAAATACTAATCCCTATAAAAAGAAACTGCTTTCCGTAAATAGTGCTAAAATCAAACAAAGCTGCATTTTCTTCAGTAACTGTACTTGAATAAATGTTAAGCCATCCTATAGTTACTAGAATCAAATAAAGCAGAATGCTAAACCAGTCTACTCTTTTTTTATTCAAACTACCAAGCATACTCGTTAATTTTAAAATCTTTGCCACTCAGTGGTTTGGCGTACTCTTTTTCTAAGGAACTTCCTAGAATTTTGTTTTCAATATTTATTTTGCTCACAGCACCTGTGAGGTATTTTTCCATCATTAAAGTAGCTATATATCCAGCATATCTAGAGCCGTAATAACCGTGTTCTATATATACAGAAATGGCTATTTTAGGGGTTTCTACAGGAGCAAACCCAATAAAGATAGAATGATCTGTAAGCTGCTTTCTTATGCCGTTAATTCTAGTATAATTCTCACCAGTACCTGTTTTCCCAGCCATTGAAATCCCGCTTACTTTTAAGTGTTTGGCAGTTCCTATTTCGTAAACAGCTTGCATGCCGTGAATAATTGGTGTGAAATGTTTCTTAGAAACACTACTGTGTTGAGGGGAAGTAAAAAGAGAATCCTGTATGGTTATATTTCCTATTTTTTTTAAAATATGAGGCCTAAAGTAGAAACCTCTATTGGCAATAATAGCAGTCATATTGGCTAATTGTATGGGTGTTGTGGCTACTTCACCTTGGCCAATGACATTGGATATAAAATAAGTAGGTCCCCATCTATTTTCTCCGTAATAACCGTCATAAAGTTCTTTATTAGGAATGCGCCCTGGAGCACCCGTTGGGAGGTCTGTTCCTAGAAATTCACCTAGGCCAAAACTTTTCATATGCTTTACCCAGGCATCTATTCCTGCCTCTGAAGAAGGATATTTTTTAAATATTTTTTTAAAAACATGTACAAAATAAGTATTACAGGAAAGGGCAATGGCGCTTTGTAAATTTCTCCTACCCCCACCACAATGACAGGTTTTTTTATCTCTGCCTACATAGTAGCCGTTATTACAATAGATAATTTCATTTGGATCAATGACCCCTTCCTCTAACGCGGCCAATCCATTAATGAGTTTAAAAGGAGATCCTGGAGAGGGTTGTGCCAAAAGACTTCTATCCCAAGTGGGCTTGGCTATAGAGTCATAATACAATTGGGTATAGTTTTTAGAGCGTTCTCTTCCTATTAACAATGCTGGATCAAAATTCGGACCTGTTACCAAGGCTAAAATTTCTCCAGAGGTAGGTTCAATGGCTACAATAGCCCCTCTTTTGCCTACCATAAGTTGCTCCCCATATTCTTGAAGTACCTTGTCTAAGGTGATTGTTATGTTCGTTCCTGACACAGGAATTATGTCATGTGTACCAGATTTATATGGTCCAATAAGCCTATTAAACCTATCTTTTTGAATGTATTTTACTCCTTTTTCTCCTCTAATAAGATATTCATATTGTTTTTCTACTCCTGTTTTGCCTATGAGTTCTCCCGCATTATAATTAGGATAGTTTTTGACCTCCCAAGGGTTTACCTCACTAATATAACCAAGCACATTAGCTGCCGCAACTGTTTTATAATCTCTGAGATTTTGTTTTTGAATATAAAAACCCTTGTATTTTCTCATTTTTTCTTGAAAAGCCGCATAGGTTTCTTTAGACAATTTTGAAACCATTACTGAGGGCAGTCTGGGAGAGTACTTATAGGCAATCTCCATTTGCTTGCTAAAAGTCTCTTTGTTTATTTTAATAAGTTTGCAAAAGGCAAGCGTATCTTTAAGGTGTACCTCTCTTGGAATAACCATGAGGTCATAGGCGGCCTGATTGGCCACTAGCAATGCTCCATTTCTATCATAAATGTATCCCCTACTAGAATAAATGGTCTGAGTACTAATAGCGGGGTCAGTTTTAAATGCGTCTATATCTTCTCCACTTATTTGTAAGCTGCCCAGCTGGATTAAAAAAGCAAGGGCAGAAAAAATAATGACGGAGAATAATAAAAGTTTTCTCATACTTTTTTAGGACTAAAAAGAGACAGAATTAAAACGCTTAGTATAAAGGTAGCTATTGAGGTTAAAAACACTTTTTTCAATATGAGCCCTATGAGACTTATACTAAAAGCTTCTATGCTAAAATATAAAAAATGATGCACGAACACTACGATTAACAAGAAAGTATAACGTTGTTGCTTGGGTGTTTTTTGAATTCTAAAACTTTTTAATTCATAATTTAGTCCAAAGGTAAATCTCATAATTTTAGGTCTTAAAAAAGCCATACTCATGAGACAAATGGTGTGAATGGCTAGACTGTCTAAAAGGATATCAAGAATAATACCCATTAAAAAACTAACAGTTAGTAAGACACTTCTATTTTTGTGGGTGGGATACACATAAAAGAAAATCACGTACACCATAGGAGTGATAAATCCAAACAAAGAAATTTTGCTAAACAGAAATACTTGAGTCACAATTAATATTGAGATTCTTAAAATCAGAAATAGGGGTGAGTCTTTATTCATTTTCTATTTCTTCAATGGCTTTTATAGCAGTGCTGTTAAAATTTTTAATTACATATACAACACCAATATCTTGCATTTTATTAAATAATGCTACTTGTAAAACATAATAATTTTTAGCCTCCGTAAGGCCAATATCTGAAATAACTCCAATAGGAATTGATTCAGGAAAAATACTAGACATACCACCTGTAATTATGGTGTCTCCTTTTTTAATAGGCGCTAAGTTTGGCACATCTGTGAGTTGAACTATATTGGGATTTTCCCCATTCCAAACTAGAGAGCCAAAATAGTTAGATCCTTTTATTTTTGCATTTATTTTGGATTTGCTATGAAGAATACTCTGTACTGTAGAAAACGCAGTGCCACTCCTCTCTACAATTCCAATAATACCTTTGTCATTTACTACTCCCATATCTTGGAGAATGCTGTCTTGTTTTCCAAGAGAAAGGGTGAGGTAGTTGTTTATGCCGTTGTAGCTGTTTTTAATAATCTTACCGCTGGTATAAGTGTATCTTATAGGGCTAATATACAAGGAGTCTTCTGTGGTTTTAGGATTGTCAAAAAGAGGCAAAGGATTCTTTAGTTCTGGTATTGAATTGGCCCATCTTTCTTGAAAAACCCTATTCTGTTCTTGTAGAAATTCATTCTCTGATTTTAGAGAAAAGTAATCTCCAATACCGCTAAAAAATAAGTGAATGTTACCACTAAACTCATTGCTAGTATTTAAAAAGCTAGATTTATAGAAAAGGTTGTTATTTACGGTCAGTACCAAAGCTAAAGCCATATAAAACCAAAAAAGCAAACGCACTCTATTGCCAAGAAGAAAATCTAATATGCGCCGCATGGTATTTTTGTTTCAAAATTTAGCCTATAGCTATTTCATTAAAATACTTTTGAATTTTTCTAAATTCTTTAAAGCAATTCCAGTACCTCTTACAACAGCTCTTAAGGGGTCTTCTGCAATATACACTGGTAAATCTGTTTTTAAAGACAATCTTTTATCTAAACCTCTAAGCATAGAGCCACCACCTGCAAGAAAAATACCAGTATTATAAATATCTGCTGCTAATTCTGGTGGTGTGTTTGAGAGGGTTTCCATAACGGCGTCTTCAATACGTAGTATGGATTTGTCTAAAGCTTTTGCCACTTCTCTATAGGTGACCTGTACTTGTTTTGGTTTTCCAGAAAGCAGGTCTCTTCCCTGAACAGAGAAATCGTCGGGGGGGCTTTGAAGATCTTCTGTGGCAGCACCAATTGAAATTTTTATATTTTCTGCGGTACTCTCTCCCACATATAAATTGTGTTGGGTACGCATATAATAGATAATGTCATTGGTGAAAACATCTCCAGCAATTTTTACAGATTTGTCACAAATAATGCCTCCAAGGGCTATTACCGCAATTTCTGAAGTTCCCCCACCTATGTCTATAATCATATTTCCTTTTGGTTCCATGATGTCAATTCCAATTCCAATAGCTGCAGCCATAGGTTCATGGATGAGGTATACTTCTTTTCCATTCACTCTTTCTGCAGATTCCCTAACGGCTCTCATTTCTACTTCTGTAATTCCAGATGGAATACAAATTACCATTCTAAGGGCTGGAGGGAATAACTTCTTTTTTAAAGCGGGAATATTTTTGATGAACATATTGATCATCTTTTCTGAAGCATCAAAATCTGCAATCACACCATCTTTTAAAGGTCTAATTGTTTTTATGTTTTCATGGGTTTTTCCTTGCATGAGTTGGGCTTCTTTTCCCACTGCAATAATTTTACCCGTAATACGGTCTCTTGCCACAATAGATGGACAGTCCACAACTACTTTGTCATTGTGAATAATTAAGGTGTTAGCGGTCCCTAAATCTATGGCTATATCTTCGGTTAAAAAATCAAAAAACCCCATTAATTTCTTTGTTTAAGTAGATTTTGTAAATTCGTAGTAACGAATATAATAAAATTAATGTTTAAAATGGCGGGTACCTGTGAGTACCATCGCTATTTTGTTTTTGTTGCAATAGTCTATACTCAATGTGTCTTTTATAGAGCCACCTGGTTGTATTACACTAGAAATACCTGCATTTCCAGCAATTTCTACACAGTCAGGAAATGGGAAGAATGCATCGCTGGCCATAACAGCACCAGAAAGATCAAAATTAAAACCACCGGCCTTATGAATGGCTTGGTTTAAAGCGTCTACTCTAGAGGTCTGCCCTGTGCCACTAGCTAATAATTGTTTGTTTTTAGCCAGTACAATGGTATTAGATTTGGTTTGCTTACAAAGTTTAGAAGCAAATATTAAGTCTTCAATGGCTGCTGCATTTGGTTTAGCATCCGTCACGTATTTCAAGTCATTTAAAGCGTCTGTAATGCCGTCTTTTTCTTGAAGTAAGAATCCGTTTAAACAACTTCTAAGTTGTGTTTTTGGCAGTATCACTTTATTTTGTACAAGCAGAATTCTATTTTTCTTTTCCTGCAGGAGGGCCTGTGCGTCTGCCTCAAAGCTGGGTGCAATGACTACTTCACAAAATAATTTATGAATTTCAGTAGCGGTAGCTAAATTTATAGGGCGATTGCAAATAAGCACCCCGCCAAAGGCAGACACGGGGTCGCCCGCTAGGGCGTCTTTGTAGGCAGCTACTAGGGTATCCCTAGTGGCTAGCCCACAGGCATTGTTGTGTTTTAAGATAGCAAATGTAGGAGCGTCCTGTGTAAACTCACCCATAAGCTGCACTGCAGCGTCTACATCTAATAAATTATTGTAGGATAATTCTTTTCCGTGAAGCTTGGTAAACATGGCCTCAAAATCTCCAAAAAACATTCCTTTTTGGTGTGGGTTCTCTCCATAGCGAAGTTCCTGCCCATTCGTATTTGATATTTTTAGTTGAGATAAATTTTCACCTCCATTAAAATAATTAAAAATAGCGGTGTCATAATGAGAAGAGGTATTAAAAGCTCTGCCAGCAAAATCTTTTCTTTGCTCTAAAGAAGTTAAGCCATCAGCGGTTTTTAGAATGTCTAAAAAGTCTCCATAATCTTTAATATTTGAGACACATATAACATCTTTAAAATTTTTAGCGGCTGCTCTAATCAGAGAAATTCCGCCGATATCTATTTTTTCTATAATCTCCTGTTCAGAAGCACCACTGGCAACTGTTTTTTCAAAGGGGTATAGATCTACAATCACTATGTCTAGCTGAGGAATCCCATACTGAGTCATTTGCTCCTGATCTCCTGACTGCTCTTGTCTATTTAAAATGCCTCCAAATACCTTTGGATGGAGGGTTTTTACACGGCCTCCTAATATAGAGGGGAAGTTAGTGAGTTCCTCTACAGCTACTACAGGAATGCCCAGCTCTTTAATAAAAGTTTCAGTACCACCTGTAGAGTAAATGGTCACACCCTGTTCATGTAATTTTTGAACAATAGGTTCTAGACCTTCCTTGTGAAAAACAGAAATAAGGGCTCCAGAGGCTTTTTTTGTGGTACTCATAATTTTAGAAAATTAAAAAGGGTGTATGGGATTAAAAATAAGGTGCAAAAATAGCGCATTTTACAAGACATACTGGGCTAGATTATAAACAATCACATAAAGTTTTAAAGAAAATGGGATACTCTATTGCAGATGTATTCTAAAAAATCTTCGTCTTCTTTAGTAAAAGGGTTTATGGTTTCAGAGTCAATATCTATTTGCCCTACATTTTTACCCTTTACAAAAATAGGAATTACAATTTCTGACTTCACAGAAATGCTACAGGCAATATAATTGTCCTGCGCTTTCACGTCTGGCACCACAAAATTTTGATTGCTCACTGCCACTTGACCACAAATTCCTTTTCCAAAAGGTATGATAGTGTGTTCTGTAGGAGCTCCCACATAAGGACCTAGTTTTAATTCTTCACGGTCACCATTTCTAAAATAGAAACCTACCCAATTGTAGTGAGGCACATTTTTCTCTAAGAAGCTGCAGATGGTTTTTAATTTGGTATCTCTGTCAAGAGCACTAGAAACAATAGTGTCTATTTTTGAGTATAAAGCTTTAAACATGGTCTAGTAAATTCGTAGTTATGAACACAAAAATACACTCTTTTAAGGATAATGTTGTAATTTTACAAGGTGAAAAAAATCTACTCATTTTTAGTTCCTATATGGCTAATTCTCTTTGTTTTAGGGGCTAGTACCTCATGGACTTTTGCCAGTCATTACTGCGGCAACATTAAAATAGACACGACTCTCTTTGGCACACCAAGGAGCTGTGGAATGATGCTGGCTAAAATGTTTGATCAAACAAACACAAAACCCTCTTGTTGTCATGAATTAGAAGAATTGGTAGCAGGGCAAAAGCTATTTAATCAGTCTCTTACCGAGGTAAGTTTTGGATGTATTTTCTATGCGGCGAACCCGCTTGTGTTTTCTGTATCAGATATTGTTTGGTCAGATTTTTTTATTCAGATTCAGGTTTTTAAAAACACACCACCACTAGGCTCCACCCCCATTTATATTTATACCCAAGAATTTTTAATTTAGAATGTAGTGTCTTTTAATTGTAGCTCTTTTATGAAGCCAAACTATTTTTAATTCACTTATTTTTATTTATGAAAAACAGATATCAACAGCTACTTATTACAGCCGTATTTGCACTTTTTAGCCTGACTGTTCTGGCCCAGGGTCCACCAATTACTGCAGACAAGCCTATTATGTTAGGTGGTGGTAGTTTCACTACTAAAACCTTGATGGAATTCAGGAAAACAGCTATGGGACAATTTAATTACGTCCCTATTATGCTGCATTATTTACCTACTTCTAACTCCCTAGTAGCCATTCATATTCCATATATAACTTATGACTTACAAGACGGGTCTTCTGGCCAGTCCTTTGCCGATATGAAGCTACTGGGCAAGTACCAGTTCATAAGAATAGACGGAACAGGAAAAACTTTTAGGGTAGTAGCAAAAACACTTCAAACACTTCCTACAGGGAAGGAATTGGGAGTGATGGAGCTAAGCAGTGGGCTATACCAAGGCTATTACGGTTTGGTAGCTGGTTATGAAAGCCTCCGTTATGGGATTTCTGTAGAACTTGGTTTTAACAGCATACCACAAGGAGATTTAGATGTATTGCAGCATAAGTTGGGCTTTGGTTTGCCCCTATTAAAGCCACAGTACCCAAACAGACAAATTAATTTATTTTTTGAATACAACCATCAGTGGTTGTGGGAAGAAAAAGGATACATGCTTTTATATGCTCAGGGCATTCAATACGCTAGAAAAAATATCACTTTTGACCTGGCTTACCAAATTCCTTTAGTAAATGACATGCCCATTCAAATGGACTTTAAACGCAGCTTGTTTTTAGGAACACGCTTCACTTTTTAATTATAAAACACAAAATTATGAAAACATATATATTATCTTTTATGAGCATGTTGCTTTTAAGTAGCTCCTTATTTGCTCAAAACTCAATGGATTTCTTTGAAGTACAAGTAGATGGACTAGGATGCCCTTTTTGTGCCTATGGATTAGAAAAAAAATTCAAAGAATTTAAGGGAATTAAAGAAGTGAAAATTGATATTGAAACAGGAGATTTTAGTTTTTCTTACCCTTCAGAAAAAGCACTCAGCTTAAAAGCGGTAGTCTTGCAAGTAGAAAAAGCAGGTTATTCTCCCATGAAAACATCCATTAAAAGGGCTAATGGTACCACAGAGACAGACGCTCCAGTGAATAGTGATCTGTCAGATATAGTAGCCGTTGTGTCTCAAGATATTTTTGTTTATGGAAATTGCGAAATGTGTGAGGCTAGGATTTTAAAAGCCACCTCTAGATTGGTGGGAGTCACTGAGGCTGCCTGGGATTCTAAAACAAAATTATTAAGCATTTCTTTTGATGAAAAACTGCTCAATAAAGATGCCATTTCTAAGGCTGTTGCAGCAGCAGGTCATGACACTAAAACTCACAAGACAGGCGCGGCCACTTATGAGAACCTACCTATGTGCTGCAAATATGAAAGGGTAAAAAAATAAAAGACATGATAAAAAATAGTATAAGTTTGAATTTAAGTACTGTATTTATCTGTTTGCTTTTAACAGCCTGTCAGACTAAAGTACCACCTACTAATCTTTGGGTACTCAGTGAAACAGTTTCTTTGCCCGGAATTAATCCTATTGGAATTGCTGCTCTTGGAGATCGTATTTGGCTTTCTGACGGAGATCACAATAGACTCGTGGCAGTAAATAGCAAAGGCCTACTTCTAGACAGTATAACAGACTTGGATAGACCTATGCATATAGCCGCCTATAATGGATTGCTTTGGATTCCTCAATACGGAGCAGACACCATCCTTAGCTATAACACCAATACCAGGGTGCGTTTGCCAATGGTAGTATCAGATTCATTAGATGCACCAGCTGCTGTAGCTTTTTTAGGAGAGGAAAAGGCCATTGTAGATTTTTACAACCACAGGATTTTGTTTTTTAACGGAGATCAATGGATTTCTATTGGTCAGCAAGGAAAAAAAGAAGGGGACTTCTATTATCCTACTGATGTACAAATTACAGATCAAAATATTTGGGTCGCAGATGCATACAACAATAGAATTCAAGTCTTTGATAAGTCTGGAGCCTTTGTAAAAATGTTAGGTGTTTCTGAGAAAATGAATGCGGCAACTGGTTTATTTGTCACTAAAGATCAGTTGTTTGTGACAGATTTCGAAAACCAAAGAGTTTTGGTGTTTTTTCAAGACGGCCAATTGGCTCAGGTATTAGAGCAGGGTCTTGAAAAGCCAATAGACGCCATGGTAAAGAATGACACGCTTTATATAGTAAATTACAAAAAAAGCCAAATGAACCTTTATTACTTTGATCATTAAAACAAGCTTTATGGTTACTACTCTTAAAATAGATGGAATGACCTGCACGGGCTGTGTGGGATTTGTAAAAAAAACACTTGAAGCCCAAAAGGGTGTTGCAGATGTTTTGGTAAACCTAACACCTGGGCAGGCTTTTATTCAAAGTGAAAAACCGTTATCTATAACTGTTTTAGCAGAGGCTCTTGGCGCTAAGTATTCTATTTCAGAGTCTGCTCAAGGCGTTTTTGAAGCTTCTTCTAAAGGAAAAAAGGCAGTGGGAAAAACCTTAAAGGGCATGGCTATAATGGAATCTATAGATGCCCCCTCAATATTAGACAGTGAAGCAGGACTGACATCGGCTTTTCAAAGTCAAAATCCTTGGAAACAACTTAGACCGCTCTTTTTAATATTTTGTTTTATTATTGGAGGGGTGCTATTGACTCACTGGGATGCGCTTGTAAATGAATCTCTTAATGAAGTTGTTTCAGAGATTATGTTAGATTTTATGGCCATGTTTTTTATGGTCTTTAGTTTCTTTAAATTACTAGATTTAAAAGGCTTTCCGGCTAGTTTTTCAATGTATGATCCTTTGGCTAAAAAATGGGCTTTTTATGCAAAAATATATCCTTTTATAGAACTGGGATTAGGAATATTGCTCTTGCTTAGAATATTTGTTCCTGTGGCATTGGTAATTACTTTAGTCATTTTAGGACTCACTACTACAGGGGTGGTGCAATCTTTGTTAAGCAAGCGTAAAATTCAATGTGCTTGTTTAGGTACAGCCCTTAAACTTCCTATGACGCAGGCTACGTTTATAGAGAATACTATTATGATTTTAATGGCACTTTGGATGTTATTTTAGGGCTTAAAAATAGTCATAAAAAAAGCCCCCTTTAGATTTCTAAAGGGGGCTTTTATATGGTATTGAGTCTTACATCATGCCTGGCATTCCACCACCTCCCATAGAGGATCCAGATGGAGATTCTTCTTTAATGTCTATTAAAGCACACTCAGTAGTTAAGATCATACCTGCTACAGAAGCCGCATTTTCAAGGGCTACTCTGGTCACTTTCTTAGGATCTATAATACCTGCTTTAATCATGTTTGTGTAAATTTCAGTTTTGGCATCATAACCAAAGTCACCTTTTCCTTCTAATACTTTAGAAACTACTACGGATCCTTCTCCGCCCGCATTTTCTACAATGGTTCTAAGGGGTGCTTCAATAGCTCTAGCTACAATTTGAATACCTGTTTCTTCATCTGCGTTTAGTGCCTTTACATTCACAAGAACTGCCTTAGCTCTTACAAGCGCTACACCACCACCTGCAACTATTCCTTCTTCTACTGCTGCTCTTGTAGCGTGAAGGGCGTCATCTACTCTGTCTTTTTTCTCTTTCATTTCTACTTCAGAAGCGGCTCCTACGTATAGAACTGCTACTCCTCCTGCTAATTTAGCAAGACGTTCTTGAAGTTTTTCGCGATCGTAGTCAGAAGTAGTACTTTCTATTTGCGCTTTAATCTGGTTTACTCTTGTTTTAATAAGACCTGCTTCTCCAGAACCATTTACAATAGTGGTATTGTCTTTGTCTATAGATATTTTTTCACAGCTTCCTAGCATGTCTAGGGCAACATTCTCTAAAGAAAAACCTCTCTCTTCAGAGATTACAGTTCCACCAGTAAGAATGGCAATATCTTCTAACATGGCCTTTCTTCTGTCTCCAAATCCTGGCGCTTTTACTGCGGCAATTTTAAGAGATCCTCTTAGTTTATTTACTACTAGAGTAGCCAGTGCTTCACCGTCTACGTCCTCTGCAATAATTAACAAAGGTTTTCCTGACTGAGCTACTGGCTCTAGAACAGGAAGTAAATCTTTCATAGCAGAAATTTTCTTGTCAAATAATAAGACATACGGATTTTCTAATTCTACTAACATCTTTTCAGAATCTGTAACAAAATATGGAGAGAGATATCCTCTATCAAATTGCATGCCTTCTACAACATCTACATAAGTATCTGTTCCTTTGGCTTCCTCAACAGTAATAACACCTTCTTTTCCAACTTTACCGAAAGCCTGAGCAATTAAATCTCCAATAGTTTCATCATTATTAGCAGAAATAGAAGCTACTTGCTTAATTTTATCTGAAGAATCTCCTACTTTTTTTGCTTGCTTGGCCAAATCTTCAACTATGGCTTCTACTGCCTTGTCAATACCCCTTTTTAAATCCATAGGATTAGCGCCAGCCGCCACATTCTTTAAGCCTTCTTTTACAATGGCTTGGGCTAGCACGGTAGCTGTAGTTGTTCCATCTCCCGCCAAGTCATTGGTTTTTGAGGCTACTTCTTTTACCATTTGTGCACCCATATTTTCTAATGGGTCTGATAATTCTATTTCCTTTGCTACCGTAACACCATCTTTGGTTACCTGAGGCGGGCCAAATGATTTGTTAATAATAACGTTTCTTCCCTTTGGACCTAAGGTTACTTTTACTGCATTTGCAAGTGCGTCTACGCCTCTTTTTAGGCCGTCTCTTGCGTCAATATCAAATTTAATGTCTTTTGCCATGATCTTTTTTTGTTAAATAATTAAACAATTGCTAAAATGTCGCTTTCACGCATCATCATATAGTCTACACCTTCTAGTTTTAGCTCAGTGCCTGCATACTTTCCGTAAAGCACGGTATCCCCTACTTTTACAGTCATTTTATCATCTTTTGTGCCTGGTCCTACTGCTACTACTTTTCCGTTCTGAGGTTTTTCTTTAGCAGTATCTGGTATGTAAATTCCAGAAGCTGTTTGCGTTTCTGCAGCCATAGGGGCTATTAGAACTCTGTCTGCTAATGGTTTAATATTAATTTTAGCCATAATATGATTATTTAAATAATTTATGTTTAATCTTTTATTAATGTCATAAATTGTGCCAATTCATTTTACTGACATATGTGCAAAAAAAAATGCCAGCTTGTCATAAGCTGGCATTTTTTATAAAAGCATAGACCCTTTATTTCTCTGTGTTTGTAGCAGGAACCTCTAAGGTTTCTACTGGAACTTCTGAAGGAACCTCTGTTGGCAATACCTCAGGGGCTTCTGTTTTAATATCTGAATTCAATAATTTAGAATCGGTTGCAGCAAAATTACCTTTGAGGGCTACATTAGACAACAAAATTAAAACTATGAGCAGCGTAGCTAAGGTCCATGTACTCTTGTCTAAGAAATCACCTGTCTTTTTTACGCCTCCGACTACTTGACTAGAACCACCCCCTAATGAAGAAGATAATCCTCCCCCTTTTGGATTTTGTACCATAATAACAAGCATCAATAAAACGCTAACAATAATAATTAGTATTAAAAATATAGTGAATGTGCTCATGGCTTATAAATTATCTTTTATTAATTTTTGTATTGACTTTATTTGGGATGCAAAGAAACTATTTTTTTCTGGATATTTCAAACTTAATATTTTGTAGGCTTGTAGTGCTTTTTTATATTTCTTTTGCTCTAGGTACACCCTTGCCAAGGTCTCGGTCATTAATGCTTCTTTATTAATTTTATGAGGGTCTTTAATTAATACGTTTTCTCTACTCTTGTTCTGAGGGTCCATTTTTGGATTGCTAGCTAAGAAGGCGTCTATTTTTGCCATTTTTTGATCCTTTAGACTTATTTCTTGCCTAAAATCTGTTGTCTTTTTACTGTCCGCTACGTTTTTTACTTCTTGAGGACTTTTACTTAGGCTTAGCCACTTTTCAAAGGAATACCGTTCTTTTTTTCCAAAAAGTAAGGGGTTTCCAATACCTAAAGCTGCAGTTGTGTTTTCATTGATTTCAGCAACCTCAGTTTGTACTGCTTGTTCGTTTTTTGAGTCTTTAGTTGTGTTTGTTTCTGGATTTTCTACTGCAAAGCTTTCTTGCTTCACATTAAAAGCATCTGCTGTTATGATTTCAAAAAGCCAAGACCTATCTGAGGTGTAGGCAGCATGTTTTTTTAATGCGCTGTTGTATTTAAAGCTATTGGTATTTTTTAATCCTATAAGGTGCATGCCTCTTACCGCCTGAAAATAGGGGTACACCTCTATCAGCTTTTCAAGTGCTTGAGATTGTTGCTCACTCACAATGTCAGAGGGGTTTTCCAATAAAGAGGTAAATTGGTTTACTTGCATGGGGCTAATGTAGGAAACTGTTTTAAGATTTAAAAACGGAATGGTTATTACCAATCTGCCAATGAGGCGCTAAATATATCTTGAAGAATTCTTTCAAAAATAGCGTCAAAGGCTTCATTTTTAACAGAATCTAACAAGTCATTTGCTGGATAGTCATAAAAAAAAGAAAAGCGCTTTTCAAAATCTGCGTCTTCTTTTGTGGTATTAAAAAAACGGACATTCACGCTTATTGTGAGTCTGTTTTGAGCGGCAGTCTGTTGAGCAGTGGCAGACATTGGAGAGACTCTATATTCTACTATTTCTCCTTCAAACACCAAATCTCCTTCACTGCTATTTAGATCTAGACTGGTTTGGTTTTGTATGAAATCTTGGAGTGCTAGCGTAAATTTATTATCTAGACCAGGCTCAATGGTAGATCCAGGACTATCTGAGGAGTAATTTTGAAAAAAATTTACCTGAAAGGTTTTGGCAGTACCGACATTTCCCCCTGTAAAATTATAGATTCCACAGCCTTGAAGGCTAAGAACCAGTAGGAGGGCAGTAGTTATTTTAAAGTTTCCTAAGAATTTTATATAAAGCTGCTTAAGAAATGGTTTAGAAGGGTTTGTGAAATGACGCATGTAAATTTTATAAATTGTACTGTTTAATTTTTCTGTAAAGTGTCCTTTCTGAAATTCCTAGCTCAGAAGCAGCTAACTTTCTTTTTCCTTTATTTCTTTCTAAAGACTTAATAATTAATTCAATTTCTTTGTCGTGTAAAGATAAGGTTTCTTCTTCTTGAATTTCTTCTGCAAAATGATACTTGTCTTGTGCGCGGTTTTCATCTTCTGCAGAAGAGGCTTCCTTTAGGGCTAGCATAGATTTGTTTGGCCCAGCCTTATAAGTTGTTTCTTCTGCTTCTTCATAATGATTTTGGTCTTCTTCATAGGGTGCTAGCGCATTTAAGTCTTCTTTTTTCTGAGACTCTTTCCCGTATATTTTTCTAATGAGTCCGTCATTTTCTTTTTGAATATCTGCTCCGTCTTTACCTTTTAACAGCTCTAAAGTGAGTTTTTTTAAATCATTTAAGTCTCCTTTCATATCAAAGAGCACCTTGTATAATATTTCTCTTTCATTTGAAAAGTCAGATGTCTTTTTTTCTGAGCTTATTAAGGCAGGGAGCTGGCTGTTTTGTGCGTTTGGCAAATAGGAATGTAGCGTCTGATCATTTATTAGCCTAGAGGCCTCTAAAACAGATATTTGTTCTGCTATATTTCTGAGCTGTCTAATATTTCCTGGCCAACGATATTTAACTAACGAGGCCACCGCTAGTTCTTCTAGTCTGATGGTAGGCATTTTATATTTTTGGCCAAAATCTGAAGCAAATTTTCTAAAAAGTAAGTGAATATCGTCTTTTCTAGCCCTTAGAGGGGGAACTCCAATTTCTACCGTACTAAGTCTGTAATATAAATCTTCTCTAAATTTCCCTACTTTAATAGCGCCTACCATTTCTACGTTAGTGGCGGCAACAATTCTCACATTTGTTTTTTGAACTTGTGAAGACCCTACTTTTAAAAACTCCCCATTCTCTAAGACTCTTAAGAGTCTTACCTGTGTAGTTAAAGGCAGTTCTCCTACCTCATCTAAAAAAATAGTGCCTCCGTCTGCTACTTCAAAGTATCCGCTTCTAGTAGCTGTTGCTCCTGTGAAGGAACCTTTTTCATGCCCAAAAAGCTCACTGTCTATGGTGCCCTCTGGAATGGCACCGCAGTTAACTGCAATGTACTTGGCGTGCTTTCTATGAGAGAGCGCATGAATGATTTTTGGAATAGATTCTTTTCCCACTCCACTTTCTCCAGTAACTAAAACAGAGATATCTGTAGGGGCTACTTGAATAGATTTTTCTATGGCTCTATTGAGCCCAGAGTCATTTCCAATAATCTCAAATCGCTGTTTGATTGCTTGAACTGATTCCATAAGTTTTAAAGTTTTGAAGGGCCTACTGCTTTTCCAATAAGAGTTCCAGAGGTGCAATCTGTAATAATGACCTCTACAAAGTCACCCACCTTGTATTTTTCTCTTGGAAACACCACTACTGTATTAAAGTTGTTTCTTCCCATGAGCTCTTGTTCTGATTTTTTTGACACACCTTCTACTAGTACCTGCTCAGTTTTTCCAAGTCTTGCTTTTGTGTGTGCTGCAGAATGTTTTCTCTGAACTACAATGACTTCTGCCAACCTCCTTGCTTTTTCAGCTTCAGAGATATTGTCCTCAAGGTTTTTGCCGGCTGCCGTGCCAGGTCTATTGGAGTATTGATACATATAACCAAAGTCATATTTCACATACTCCATAAGGCTTAAAGTATCCTGGTGGTCTTGCTCTGTCTCATTTGGAAAGCCAATAATCATATCTTGTGAAATCACACAATCTGGAATGATATATCTAATGTCATCTATTAGCTTCATATATTCTTGTCTTGTATGTTGCCTATTCATAGCTTTTAAAATAGCATTGCTGCCACTCTGCACAGGGAGGTGTATGTGCTTACAAATATTAGGATATTTTGCCATGGTGTTGACTACCTCTAAGGTCATATCTTGTGGGTTTGAGGTAGAGAACCTTACCCTCATTTGAGTAAAAGTTTTGGCTACTGTTTCTAAAAGGCTTGAGAAATTTATAGCAGTTGCTTTTTCCATTTCAGTGGCTTTGCTAAAGTCTTTTTTCATTCCTCCTCCATACCATAAATAACTGTCTACATTTTGCCCAAGGAGGGTGATTTCTTTGTAGCCAGCTTCCCATAAATCTGAAATTTCTTTAAGTATAGATTGAGGGTCTCTTGATCTTTCTCTACCCCTTGTAAAAGGGACTACGCAGAAGGTACACATATTGTCACAACCTCTGGTAATAGAGACAAAGGCGGTGATTTTATTAGAGGCCAATCTCACGGGTGAAATGTCTCCATAGGTTTCTTCTTTAGAGAGAATTACATTGACAGCTTCTCTTCCGGCCTCTACTTCCTTTAAAAGATTTGGAATGTCTTTATAGGCATCTGGGCCTACTACCATGTCTACAATTTTGGACTCTTCTAATAATTTTTTTTTGAGTCTCTCTGCCATACAACCCAGAACCCCTACTTTCATACTGGGCCTAGTTCTTTTTACAGCCTGGAATTTTTCTAATCTTTTTCTAACGGTCTGTTCTGCTTTATCTCTAATGGAACAGGTGTTAATTAAAACCAAATCTGCTTCTTCTAAGTCTTGGGTAGTACGGTAACCCTCTGACGTTAAAATAGAAGCAACCACCTCAGAATCAGAAAAGTTCATGGCACAGCCATAACTCTCTATATAAAGTTTCTTATCATTTTTTTGTTCCGTGTGAAGTTGTATTGTGGAACCTTGAATGTTAGCATCAATGGTTTTTTCCATAATAATTTAAAGCTTTTTAAACAGGCTTCAAAGATAGTACTTAAATCAAGTTTATGACATTATGTCAGTGATTTTTTAAATACAATTTTAGGAAGTTTGGCAAAAGGAATCTGTAACTGATTTAGTGTAGAAGGGTTAAAATAAAAAAATTGGTCTACTTTTGTTTCTATAAATACAATCAATGGCAAAGAATTTAGTAATTGTAGAGTCACCGGCAAAAGCCAAAACAATAGAGAAATTTTTAGGACCAGATTTTAAAGTTGCCTCTAGTTATGGGCATATTGCAGACCTCCCATCTAAAGAATTAGGGGTGGCAGTAGAAGATGATTTTACACCCAAATATATAGTTTCGTCAGACAAGAAAGCCTTAGTAAAACAATTACAAGTATTAGCCAACAAGGCAGAAATTATTTGGTTGGCCAGCGATGAGGATAGGGAGGGTGAAGCTATATCTTGGCATTTATTTGAAACACTTAAACTAGACAAGGCCAAAACAAAAAGAATTGTATTTAACTCTATTACTAAATCTGCAGTTCAACACGCCATACAAAACCCAAGAGAAATTGATTATAACTTAGTTAATGCACAACAAGCTAGAAGAGTATTAGATAGGTTGGTTGGTTATGAATTGTCTCCAGTACTTTGGAAAAAAATAAAGCCAGGCCTTTCTGCTGGAAGGGTACAATCTGTGGCTGTTCGTTTAATTGTGGAAAGAGAGCGAGAAATAGACAATTTTAAACCAGAGGCCAGTTTTAAAGTTACTGCTTTATTCAAGACTCAGTCTGGCGCTTCTTTTTCAGCTAAGATTTATAAAACATTTAATAATGAAGGCGCTGCCTCTGATTTTCTAACACTCCATATGGGCGCTCAGTTTTCAGTAGCCCAATTAGATACTAAGCCCGCTAAAAAGTCACCAGCAGCACCATTTACAACTTCTACCTTACAGCAAGAAGCTTCTAGAAAAATATATTTTTCTGTATCTAAAACTATGCAGGTAGCCCAGCGTTTGTATGAGGCAGGGCATATTACCTATATGAGGACAGACAGCGTAAACCTATCTAAGGAGGCAAAAGACGCCGCTGCAGAGGCTATTGTAAAACACTACGGCAAAGATTTTAGTCATCCTAGAAATTTTACTGGTAAATCTAAAGGGGCACAAGAAGCGCATGAGGCCATAAGGCCAACCAATATGATGGTTCAAAACCCTGTAAATGACAAAGACCAGGCTAAGTTATACGACCTTATTTGGAAACGCACCTTAGCTTCTCAAATGTCAGACGCTCAATTGGAGAGAACCAACGTGAAAATTTCTGCCAATACCCACTCAGAGCAGTTTGCCGCAAGTGGAGAAGTAATCACTTTTGAAGGTTTTTTAAAGGTGTACTTAGAAGGGGTAGATGATGACGAGGCAGAAGAGCAGGAGGGAATGCTTCCGGCTATGAAGCTACACGAGGTGTTGACCTATAAAAACATTACGGCTACAGAGCGTTTTTCTAGACCACCATACAGGTATTCTGAGGCGTCTTTAGTGAAAAAACTAGAAGAATTAGGTATTGGACGTCCCTCTACTTATGCCCCCACCATTTCTACTATTCAAAATAGAGGTTACGCAGAGAAAGGGAGTATTGAAGGATTGGCAAGGGCTTACCAACAATTGGTATTGTCTAAAGACCAATTAAGTATCAAAACACTTTCTGAGAACGTAGGTTCTGATAAAGGAAAAATGGTACCTACAGATATTGGAATGATTGTAAATGATTTTTTAGTAGCTCATTTCTCAAATATAATGGATTATCACTTTACCGCAAGGGTAGAGGAGGAGTTTGATGAAATAGCTCAGGGGACAGAAGATTGGAAAAAGGTAATGAAAAGCTTTTACGATGATTTTCACCCTAAGGTTTTAAATGTAGAAGAAAATGCAGACAGGGCCTCTGGAGAAAGACTCTTAGGTTCAGATCCAACATCTGGTAGGCCCTTAATTGTGCGTTTAGGACGTTTTGGAGCCATGGCCCAGATAGGTCACGGAGATGACGAGGAAAAGCCTGTTTTTGCAAGCCTATTACCAGAACAATCACTGGGCACCATCACTTTTGAAGAGGCTTTAGATTTATTTAAATTGCCAAGAGCTCTTGGAAATTATAAAGGACAAGAAGTCTTAGCTAATGTAGGTAGGTTTGGCCCTTACATTAAATTTGGAGAGCACTTTGTTTCTATGGAGAGGGGGGAAAGCGCTATAGACGTAAGTCTTGAAAGGGCTATTGAGCTTATTTTAGAAAAGCAAAAAGCAGACGCCCCTATTGCTGTTTGTGACGGCCACGAGGTAACCAAAGGCACAGGGCGTTTTGGGCCATTCATTAAGTGGAACGGATTGTTCATTAATGTGAATAAAAAATATGATTTTGACAGCCTTTCAAAAGCAGATATAGAAGAGCTTATTGCCCTTAAAAAGCAAAAAGAAATTGAAAAAGTGATTCAGAACTGGGAAGAGGCTGGGGTGAGAATAGAAAAGGCTAGGTGGGGAAGATACCACTTGCTACAAGGAAAAATTAAAATTGAGTTGGCCAAAGAGGTAGATGTAGTGAATATGAGTTTGGAGGAAGCACAATCAATTATAGAGCAGAAGTCACCTAAGAAAAAAACGGTTGTTAAAAAGAAAACAGCTTCTAAAAAAACAACAGCAAAAAAGGCTCCAGTTAAAAAAGCAGTAAAAAAATAATAGCATTGTAAGGCTCTATGGTTTTAGATTTTTTAATCCCTGTCTCAGATAAAATATTGGCTCATAACGCCTTATTGCCGTCACAAGCGATGGGAAATGCCATTAAAATTCATTCAGAAAAAGGGGGGCTGCCCCAAATGAAAGGGGTCAAGTTAGCCATTTTTGGTGTGAACGAATCTAGAAATGCTTTTGAAAAAAAAAAGATACTCTTAGATATTAACGCTATTAGAAAGCAATTTTACAAGCTCATGTTTGGGAATTGGGGCGCCACTGTAGTAGATCTAGGTGATGTTCCACAGGGAGCCGCAGTTACAGACACCTATTTTGTAGTGAAGCAATTAGTGGCCAGTCTTTTAGAAGATAAAATTGTGCCTATTGTCATTGGAGCTACTCAGGACATTACATACCCTATTTATAGAGCTTTTGACCATTTAAACCAGATGGTTAATTTGGTGACTATAGACAGTCGGTTCGATTTTGGAAGCCAAGACGCTATTATTTCTTCTCACTCATACATGAGTAGGATTATTACAGAAAAGCCAAACATTTTATTCAATTTTTCTAACCTAGGGTATCAGAGCTACTTTAATGCACAGGAAGAGCTAGATCTTATGGATAAATTATTTTTTGACAGATACAGGCTTGGAGAAGTTTCTGCAGAACTGCAAATAGCAGAGCCTGTTTTAAGATATGCCCACTTAGTGAGTCTAGATGTAAGGGCTATTAAAGCCTCAGAGATGGGTGGGAGTGAAAGTTTTTCGCCTAATGGTTTTGACGGCAGAGAAATATGCAGCCTATCTAGATACGCTGGACTAAGTGATAGTGTTCAGGTATTTGGTGTTTTTGAAAGTGAAAATCACTCAAATGCCAGCCAACTTGTTGCGCAAATTATTTGGTATTTCATAGAGGGGTTTAACTTGAGGCAAAAAGAGCATCCGCTTGCAGCTCCGGAAAACTTTTTAAAATACACAGTCACATTAGAAAACCATGATCTGGTATTTTATCGGAGCCTTATGACACAAAGATGGTGGGTGGGTGTTTCATTTCTGGACCCCGTAGATAATAAAAAGGGTATTCCTGCGTTATTAGCATGCACCGAGAATGATTATATAGCAGCCTGTGATAACAAAATTCCTGAAAGGTGGTTTAAAGCTCAAAAAAAAGGTTTTATATAAGCAGCATTATACTACTTTTGTAGTTATTGATTTAATTTAAGAACGTATTATTTATACTTTGAAAAATATAAAAAACAACTCCAGTATGAAGCATTTATTATTTGTCTCTATGGCCTTAATTTTTTTGGTCTCTAGCTGCAAAATGAACAATACTAATGGAGAATTGGTAGGGGCATCAGGTCAAAAATGGTTTTCTGAAAAGCCTTTTGGAATGGAATTAATCCCCAGCGGTTCTTTTGTAATGGGGAAATCTGAAGATGACATGGCTAGTGCTTTTGATGCTCCAACAAAAACAGTTTCTATAAAGTCTTTTTATATGGATAACACAGAAATTACCAATGCAGAGTATAGACAATATGTAAACTGGGTAAAAGATTCTATAGTGAGAGTGAAGCTAGCCATATTAGCGGATGAACTTGGGTTAACTGCTAAAGATGGGGGTATTGGACTTTACGCTTTTAAAGAGGCAGACACTACCAATATGACTCCTTACCAAAAATACAAATTTTACAATGCTCCTGTCAATGATGAAAATCCTTATGCAGGCTATACACTAAACAGAGAAGAAGATCTTATATGGGCTACTAATGACTATCCAGATGAATATTATTCAGAGGTAATGGATCAGTTGTACCTATCTGAAGAAGAAAGCTACAACGGGCAAAGGAGTTTTAGGGTAAAAGAATTAAAATATAGCTTTAATTTTTTAGATGCTAAAGAAGCCATAAATGACAGGTCAGAAGACAGAAAAGACTACATAAGAAGAGAGGTGGCTAGGGTATATCCAGACACTACTGTTTGGATTAAAGATTATACCTATTCCTACAATGAGCCCATGCACAATGATTATTTTTGGCATGACGCCTATTCAGATTATCCAGTTGTGGGCGTGACATGGAAGCAAGCTATGGCCTTTTGTCACTGGAGAACTAAAATTAAAAATGACGACCAACGCATTAAAGGATCTCAGACTGTAAATCCTTTTAGATTGCCCACAGAGACAGAATGGGAGTATGCAGCTAGAGGTGGAATTGATGGAGCTACTTACCCCTGGGGGGGTCCCTACCTCATAGGTGATAATGGTTGTTTTATGGCTAATTTTAAGCCACAAAGAGGAGATTATGCTTCAGACACAGGCCTTTATACTGTAGAGGCAAAATCATATGCAGCCAATGATTACAATCTTTACAATATGGCGGGGAATGTGTCTGAATGGACTACTTCTTCTTATGACTCAGGTTCATATGAATTTGTATCTACTATGAACCCTTTTGCCGGAGACAAAAACAACCCTAAGAAAGTGATTAGAGGTGGTTCATGGAAAGATGTAGCGTATTTTTTACAGGTGAGTACTAGAGATTTTGAATATCAAGACACTGCTAGGAGTTATATAGGTTTTAGAACCGTTCAAGACTTTATGGGAGAAACTGGAGCTAGAGACAGAAGACAATAAAATATTAATGTAGTATATCAATACCCATGGCACAAACTCAGAAACAAAAAAAATTATACAATTTAGCTTACGGATTAGGAGCATCAGTAGTTATTTTAGGAGCACTTTTTAAACTTTTACACTGGGAAGTTGGTTTTTTAACAGGAAATGTCATGTTGGCTGCAGGCCTTATTACAGAAGCCATAATATTTGGTTTTGCTGCGTTTGAGCCAATTGAGGAAGATTATGATTGGACTTTAGCATATCCTGAACTTAAAGGGGGCTTAAAAAATGAAAAAGGGAGCCCAATGGGGCTAGATGGAATGCTCTCTAAAAAGCTAGATGTTTTATTAAAAGAAGCACAAATAGATGCAGCTTTAATGGAAAGTTTAGGGAATAGTATTAAGAATTTTGAAGGGGCTGCCCGCAATATAGCACCCACTTCTACTGCCATAGCCTCTACTGAAAAATATGCACAGGAACTTGAAAATGCAGCCATTCAAATGGAGGCTTTAAACGCCTTGTATAAATCTCAATTAGAGAGTGCAGGAAGCCAAGCAGCAGTGCAAGAGACTATTGCACATAATGCTGCAGCATTAAAAACTCAGATGGAAGCTATGACTGCCAATCTAGAAGCCTTGAATGGAGTGTACAATGGAATGCTTCATGCAATGAACAGAAAGTAAGAGAATCTATGGCATCAGGAAACGCGTCACCACGTCAAAAAATGATTAACCTAATGTATCTGGTATTTATAGCCATGCTGGCTTTAAATATGAGTAAGGAGGTTTTGACAGCTTTTGGTATGATGAAAGAAAAATTTGAATACTCCAACCAGGAAATGACTCTTGTAAATGATCAGTTTTTTCAAGGACTTCAAACTAAGGCTGCAGAAAACCCAAATAAGTTTGGCCCTCTATTAGAGAAGGCTAAGATTATTAAAACAGCTTCAGACTCCTATTACAATTATTTAGAAAGTCTAAAGGCCCAAATGACCGCCAAGATAGAGGACAAGAAAGATTATGAACTCATGGACAGGACTGATTATTTAGATCAGTTATTTTTTAATGGAGATAATTATTCTAAAGAAGGCAAGGCGTTTATTGACCAGCTCAATAATTATAAAAGCATTATTAAAGAAGCCACTCCGGAGAACTTAACCCATGTAATCAATACATTGGAAAGAAGGTTTTCTACTGGAGATGAGAACGGAAATGTAAGTAACAGAGGAGGAATGAGTATTGCTTGGTTAAATTATCATTATGAAGGTTTCCCAATGGTAAGCTCTCTTGCTAGTTTTACTCAAATGCAATCAGATATTAAAACCACAGAGCAAGAGGTGCTCAAAGGCATGTTAGAAGGCCAGTTAACTTCTGAGTTGTCTATGACTAATTACACCACTTTATTAGAACAAGAAAAATCAGCATTTTACCAGGGAGAAGCTTTTTCTGGAAGTATTGTTCTTGGAAGAAAAGATGCTACTACAAGGCCAAATGAGGTGAATTTAACCTTAGATGGCAGGCCTCTTAAAGAAGGAAAAGATTTTGTTATTGAAGATGGAAAAGTAAGACTCACCATTAGTGCAGGAAATGCAGGAGATCATACTATTAAAGGGAATCTTACGTTTTTACAAGACGGAAAAGCTACAGAGGTTCCTGTACTTTCTACTTTTGCCACCATCACAAAACCAAATGCAGCTGTTATTTCTGCAGATAAAATGAATGTAGTGTATAGGGGCTTACCAAATCCTATGACTATTTCCATACCAGGAGTGGCAGATAATAACGTTCAGGCAAGTGCTAGCGGGCTTACCAAAGTAAGTGGGAGCAAATACGTAATGAATGCAAATTCTGGAAGAGAAGTGGGTATTACCGCCACAGGGAAATTGCCGGATGGACAAATTATTAAGACCACTTCTATCTTTAGAATTAAAGAAATTCCTAAGCCAGAGGGAAGTGTTAGGGGAGAAACTGGAACTCTTAAAATGCCGCGAAATAATTTGGAAATAGCTACCATTGGAGCTGTACTAGATGATTTTGATTTTGATTTAAACATTGCTGTGAGTGAGTTTAAAGTAAAAATTCCAGGCCAGCCCAGTTTAGTAGTGAATGGAAATAAATTTGATGCAAATGCCAAAGCTGCCTTAAAGAGAGCCTCTAGAGGTGATCTCATTCAAATTTTTGATATTAAAGCGTATATAACTAACAATAAGAGCTACAACCTTAAGAATGTAACTTCTGTAATGGTAGAGCTCGTAAACTAAAAATATATGAAACCATATAACAATTGGATAGGGACACTTGGAATGATTTTATTAGGGACTATTTCCCTGGTAGCGCAGCAAGACGTGCTCAATGCTAAAACACCCCAAGAAATGAGAGCTTTAGAGATAGCTAGCACTCAATCTAAAGTAAAGCCTATGTCTTACGGTTATGTAGACCAGAGAGATATTTTATGGTCTAAAACAGTTTGGGAGGTTATAGATTTGGATGAAAGAATTAATTTCCCCCTCTATTATCCTGTAGACACTGTGTCTTTAGACATCACCAGAAGGTCTCTTTATGATGTTTTAGTAAAGAATATTAAGAACGGAACTATTAAAGAAGTGTATGTAGATTCCTATTTTACTGAGAAACGCGCCTTTGAAGATTTAAAAGCTACGCTTCAAAAAGTAGATACTACAGATATGGGGTTTCAAGCCCTAAATGCAGGAGAGGTAGTTCCAGAAGAGTATATTAACAGGCGCGACATTACGGCAGCAGATATTGAGCAGTACCTTATTAAAGGCATGTGGTATTTTGATAAGCGTTTGGGAGAGTTAAAATACAGGCTTTTAGGAATAGCTCCTGTGGCGCCAGATGTTAACTTTATAGATGACGACCGCGTGGATCCTGAAGAAAATAAAGTGCCTCTTTTTTGGGTGTGGTACCCATCTGTCAGAGATGTATTGCACAAGGCTCAGGTTTTTAATCAGAGCAATCCGTCTAATCCTATCTCTTTTGATATGCTTTTAAATGCTAGGCGTTTTAATTCTATGATTTACAGAGAAGACAATGAATTTGGAGACAGAGACATTAAAGATTATATAGTAAAGAATGCTTTATTCCAGCTTATTGAGTCTAATAGGATTAAAGAAGCCATTAGAGATAAGGAGCAAGACATGTGGAGTTATTAAACCCCTGTTAAAACCATTTTTAACGCCTCATTTATGGGGCGTTTTTTGTAACGTATATTTTTATAGCAATTGAAACAGATTGACACTATTATTGTAGGTCTTGGTTTGGCAGGGGTAGCGTACGCAGAGCAGCTGTTGCAGCTGGGAAAATCCTTTGTGGTGTTTTCTGACCAATCTCAAAACGCTTCTGTGGTGGCAGGGGGCCTTTATAACCCCACTATTTTAAAACGTTTTACTGCCGCTTGGCAGGCCAAAGAACAGCTAGAAATAGCACTTCCCTTTTACGCACAAATAGAAGCGAGGTTGGGCAGTACTTTTGACTATAAAGTGCCTATTCTAAGAAGGTTTGCTTCTATAGAAGAGCAAAACCTATGGTTTCAGGCTGCAGATAAAGAATCTCTTTCCCCATTTTTATCTTTACAGTTGTTAGACAACGAAAACAGCGGATTTTCTGTGCCCTTTAAATTTGGAGAGGTAAGAAAGACTGGAAGGGTGGCTACAAAGGCGCTTTTAAGAGACTTTGCTTCCTATTTAACCACAAAGGGACTGTTGCAAAATCAAAGCTTTGAGCACGCAGCTATTGACTTTAAAGACCATGGGGTTCAATACAAAGAATACTATGCCCAACAGATTGTATTTGCAGAAGGCTACGGTTTAAAACAAAATCCATTTTTTAGAGACTTGCCTTTAGAGGGTACAAAAGGAGAAGTGCTCACCCTAAGAATTCCTGGCCTAGATGAGAAGTCTATTATAAAGTCTGGGGTGTTTATCATACCTTTAGGCAGTGATTTATACCGGGTGGGATCTACTTATTTTTGGAGGGATAAAACCCTTGGACCTACTACCGATGCTCAGAAATTCTTGCTTGATCGCCTAGAACGTTTTATGACCCTGCCCTATGAGATCATCTCTCATGCTGCTGGTATAAGACCCACAGTTTCTGATAGGAGGCCACTATTGGGAAGGCACATTACGCACCCTTGCCTTTACGTTTTAAATGGGATGGGATCTAGAGGGGTGCTTATTGCGCCAACAGCTGCTAAAGCGCTCAGCGATTTAATCTATAAAAATAGGCCTTTAGATCCTGAAATGGACATTCTTAGATTTTCTGAGAAGCTTTAAATTTTTCTATAGCCAGAGGGTCAAATGGCATAAACATGTTAATCCATATATTTCTTGAGACCCTAACGATAACAGGATAAAAAACAATCATGGTACCAACAATGGCTAGAAAAGCTATTTTAAGACTACTTCCTAAGAATAAATAGGAAATAACAAAAGCAGCTACGGCAAAAGCAATACCTACTCCATAACTCACATACATTGCACCGTAAAAAAATGAAGGTTCTATCATATATTTGGCATTACAGTGCCCACAACGATCATGCATTTTAAACAATTTAACCAAATGATAGGGATTTCCGTCCAAATACATGCTTTCTTCATGACATCTGGGACAACTTCCTGTTAAAATACTATTTAGTTTGTTTCCTTTTTTTAACATTTGCACAAAATTTTAATAAAAGTACTTCATTAAGGAGTATTTAAATGTAACATTAGTCTCAAATAATGCTTAATATACACAAATTATCTGTAGGTTTTGGGGGAGAATACCTCTTTGAAGAAATTTCTTTTAGATTAAATGCTGGAGACCGCGTGGGTCTGATTGGAAAAAATGGCGCTGGAAAATCTACCTTACTCAAATTGCTTTCAAAAGACATGGCGCCAGATACGGGAGTTATAGCTAGTGAAAAAGACCTGAGATTGGGCTTTTTAAGACAGGACATAGACTTTGTTCAAGGAAGAACCGTTTTAGAAGAGGCACAACAAGCCTTTGTAGAAATTAAAGCCCTAGAGCTCCAATTAGACGAGGTCAATCACCAATTGACTACCAGGACTGACTACGAGAGTGACACATACAGTCTTTTTATTGAAGATTTAAGTGACCTCACGCAAAGGTATGAACTTGTAGGGGGATATAATTACCAAGGAGAGACAGAGAAAATTCTACAGGGTTTAGGTTTCAGAAGAGAAGATTTTGAAAAGAAAACAGAAACCTTTTCTGGAGGTTGGCGCATGCGTATTGAATTGGCTAAACTTTTATTACAGACCAATGATGTGCTTTTGTTAGACGAGCCAACCAACCACTTAGATATTGAATCTATTATTTGGTTGGAGCAGTTTTTAAATCAGTATTCAGGAGCTGTGGTGATTGTTTCACACGATAAAATGTTTTTAGACAATGTGACCAACAGGAGTATTGAAATTTCTTTAGGGCGTATTTACGATTACAACAAGCCGTATTCTCAATATTTAGTGCTTAGGGATGAGCTTAAAACCCTGCAGTTAAACGCACAAAAAAACCAAGAGAAGCAAATTCAACAAACAGAGCGTTTAATTGAGAAATTTAGAGCCAAGGCCTCAAAGGCTTCTATGGCGCAGTCTCTTATTAAAAGGCTAGATAAGATAGATAGAATAGAAGTTGACGAAGATGACAACAGCGTCATGAAGTTAAAATTTCCAATTTCTGTAGTTCCAGGAAAAGTAGTGATAGAAAGTCATCAGGTTTCTAAATCATATGCAGAAAACAAAGTGCTTTCTTCAATAGATTTACTTATTGAGAGAGACTCCAAAACAGCCTTTGTAGGCCAAAATGGACAGGGAAAATCTACCCTTGCTAAAATTATAGTGGGAGATATAGAATCATCTGGAGGTCATATTAAACTAGGTCACAATGTTCAAATTGGATATTTTGCGCAAAACCAAGCAGAGTATTTAGACGGAAATAAGACGGTATTAGACACTATGATTGACGCTGCCAATGAGACCAACCGCTCCAAGGTGAGAGATATTTTAGGGTCTTTTTTATTTAGAGGAGATGATGCAGACAAATATGTAAGGGTATTATCTGGAGGAGAGAGAAATAGACTGGCATTGGCCAAAATGTTATTACAGCCTTTAAATGTATTGGTCATGGATGAGCCTACCAATCACCTAGATATTAAATCGAAAAACGTTTTAAAACAAGCGCTTAAAAACTTTGAAGGCACACTAATACTAGTGTCTCATGATAGGGATTTTCTACAAGGACTCACCAATAAGGTATACGAATTTAAAGATCAGAAAATTAGAGAGTATTTAGGAGATATAGATTTTTATTTAGAGCAGAGAAAGGCCCAGGATTTCAGAGTCATAGAAATGAAACAGCAGCAAAAGAACGAAAAAAAAGTAGCTGCAATTCCAAAAGAGGCAGTGAGTTATCAAGATCAGAAAGCCTTAAAATCTCTTCAGAATAAATTGAGCAATTTAGAGGCAAAGATATCTGATTTAGAAACGGCCATTTTAAAACAGGATAAGTCTTTAGAAGAGAATTATGATAAAACAGCCTCAGACCCTAGTTTTTTTAACACCTACCAAGACAATAAAAAACAGCTTCAGAAATTTATGAAAGAATGGGAAACGGTGAGTCTGGAGATTGATCAATAAAAGCATACCCCATTTTTTTAGAGTAAGTAACGCTACTAATTTAAGTTTTTTTTAACGTTCTATACTTTTACTTATGGATAGTTTTGAAGTCTTAATAGCTTAGAAGTAAATGCCATGGATTTAAAAAAATTAAGAACTCTAATTTTGGTTGTAATAGCCATTATGGGACTTGTATTATCTGGTCTTTTTGCAAAGAATTTAGTAGACAATAAGGCAGCTGCAGTAGCCCCTGCAAAAAAAATTGTTAAAGAAGTAGCAGTGCAGAAGGTCACTAATAGTGATGTAAAAGTAACTATTCCTGCACAAGGGCTATTAAAAGCAAAACAGAGAATAGAAATTTACGCAGAAGTTCAAGGAGTTTTCACTACTGGTAAAAAACTATTTAGAACTGGTCAATCTTATCAGTCTAATGAAACCCTTCTTCAATTAGATGCTGCAGAGTATTTTTCCAATGTAAAAGCCTCTAGAAATAACCTTCACAACCAAATAGCGGCCGCCCTTCCAGACATTAGATTAGATTATCCAAAAGAATACAGCAAGTGGGCTGCTTTTTTAAGGGCCATTAATGTGAACCAAAACCTAACAACTCTCCCTCTAATGGGAGAGGATGGCATTAGGCTCTTTATTTCTGGAAGGGGTATTTTAAGTGCTTATTATTCAGTAAAAAATTTAGAGCAAAGACTTTCTAAGTACACTATTACTGCTCCTTTTGAAGGCGTGCTTACAGAGGCTCTTGTAACAGAAGGCACCTTGGTAAGAAGTGGCCAAAAATTAGGATCTTTTATAAAGCCTGGAGTGTATGAACTTACAGTCTCTATTCCCAAATCATATTCAGACAAACTAAGTACAGGCGCCTCAGTAGTTCTAAGTAGCTTAGATGAGACCGCTACATATCTAGGAGTTATTTCTAGAATAAATGCAAGTGTAGACCCCAGTACGCAAACCACCGCTGTAATGATAGAAATTAAAGACAGCAGCCTTTCGGATGGGGTTTATTTAAAGGCTAATATTACAGGAGACGATATTGAAAATTCAGTATCCCTACCCAGAGGCTTATTGAGCCAAGAGTTTACTATTTTTAAAGTACAAGACAATACCCTCATATCTATTTCTGTAGTTCCTATGCATTTTTCCGAAGATGAGGTAGTGGTTAGAGGTATTCCTAATGGAACTACCATTTTAGCTAAACCACTTTTAGGTGCCTATGAAGGGATGTTAGTAAACCCATCCAAATGAGAAATTTAGTAGCGTATTTTATTAGGTATCAGGTAGCGGTTAATATTTTTGTATTGGCTTTTGTTCTCTTTGGAATTTATGGAGCTAGTGCACTTAAATCCTCTTTTTTTCCGCTCACAGAGTCAAAAATTGTTCAAATTAGTATTAGCTATCCTGGGGCCTCTCCCTTAGAAATTGAAGAGGGCGTTGTATTACAGATTGAAGACAACCTTAAAGGGCTTCAGGGAGTAGATAGGGTGACTGCTGTTGCTAATGAAAATAGCGGGAGAATTACAGTAGAAATTGAAAAAGGCAGAGACATAGATTTTATGCTCTTGGAAGTGAAAAATGCAGTAGACAGAGTGCCATCATACCCCACAGGAATGGAGCCATTAGTGGTGGCCAAACAAGAGGTAGTAAGACCTACTATTTCTGTTGCTTTGAGCGGTAAAAATATTCCCTTAAAAACCCTGAAGCAAATGGGCAGGAGTATTGAAAATGACCTAAGAGGCATGGATGGGATTTCTCAGATTATTGTTTCTGGTTACCCTCAAGAAGAAATTGAAATTGCGGTAAATGAGACCCAATTATTAGCGTATAATGTAAGTTTTACATCCGTAGCAACTGCGGTTGCAAATGCCAACCTACTCATTACAGGAGGGACTGTCAAAACTTCTGAAGAAGACTTTTTAATTAGGGCTAATAACAAATCTTATTTTGGGAGTGAGCTATCTAATTTAATTGTAAGTACTCAATCTAATGGAACCCTTATTAGGCTTAAAGATGTAGCACAAATTAGAGACCGCTTTTCTGAGTCTCCAAATGCCACTTATTTTGACGGAGAAGAGGCTATAAATATTACTATTAATAGCACCAATACAGAAGATTTAATTTCTACAGCCACTAAAATAAAAGAATACGCATTACAGTATAATGAAACCCACTACGGAGTTCATTTAAGCGTGCTTAGTGACCAATCTATTACTCTCACACAGAGAACTGCACTATTACTGAAGAACGCTTGGCAAGGAATGTTGTTGGTGTTGTTTTTCCTCTCCTTATTTCTAAATACTAGATTGGCCTTTTGGGTAGCATTTGGCTTACCGGTAGCTTTCTTAGGAATGTTTGCCTTTGCAGGCTTTTTTAATGTGACCATTAATGTGCTTTCACTCTTTGGAATGATCATTGTTATTGGAATTTTAGTAGATGACGGTATTGTAATTGCAGAAAATATTTACCAGCATTATGAGAGAGGTAAAAAACCAGTACAAGCAGCTATAGATGGTGTTTTAGAAGTAATTCCTCCTATTATTTCTGCTATTATTACTACTATTTTAGCTTTTTCAATCTTCTTATTTTTGGACAGTAGAATAGGAGAATTTTTTGGAGAGGTTTCTGTAATTGTGATTCTTACCTTAGTAGTTTCCCTAGTAGAAGCCCTTATTATTCTTCCTGCACATTTGGCACACTCTAAGGCTTTGCAGCCCTTAGACTCTACTCCAAAAGACGGAATGGCAAAGGTTTTTGCTAAACTTAGGGGTTTTAATGCTACAGGAGAGAAGATTATGAATTGGATGAGAGACCATTTGTATACACCAGCACTCATTTTTTCATTAAAGAATAAATTTTTCACTTTCTCTCTTTTTGTCATAGCACTCATTCTCACTTATGGGTCTGTAGGGGGGGGTATTATTAAAACAGCCTTTTTTCCTAGAGTGGCCAGTGATAGGGTAGATATAAGTTTAGTTATGCCCAACGGCACTAATGAAAAAATAACAGATTCTATCATTAATATTATTGAAGAGAAATCTAAAATTGTAAACTTAGAATTAACAGAACAATTTTTAAAGGGGACTGGTAATGTGTTGTTTGAAAGCACCGTTAAGACCATTGGCCCTGGGGCCTCAAGAGCTAGCATAGAAATAAATCTTTTACCCGGAGAAGAAAGGCCAGACGTTGTGAGTTCAGACATGGTCACCACTAGATTGGCAGAGTTAGTAGGGCCTATTTTAGGAGTGGAACAACTCATATATGGCTCTGGCGGAAACTTTGGAGGAAGCCCGGTATCTGTCTCTTTATTAGGCAATAATATTGAGGAGCTCAAGGCGGCTAAAATGGAACTTAAAAATGCACTATTACAAAATGATTTACTCAAAGACGTGATAGACAACGACCCTGCCGGAATAAAAGAAATTAGACTGAGCCTTCAAGACAATGCCTATGTACTTGGTTTAGATGTTAGAAACGTCATGGCCCAAGTAAGGGCTGGCTTTTTTGGTACCCAAGCACAAAGATTTCAAAGAGGCCAAGACGAGATTAGGGTTTGGGTACGTTATGACAAAGTAGACCGCTCCTCTATTGCCAACCTGGAAGACATGAGAATTCTAACACCTTCTGGTGATAGGGTGCCACTTGGTGAGATTGCCACATACAGCATTGTAAGAGGAGATGTAGCTATTAATCACCTAGATGGAAGGAGAGAAATTCAAATTTCCGCAGATTTAAAAAATCCAAATACCACCAGTGGGAGTGATATTATGGAAGAGATTAAATTACACGTCATGCCTGGTATTCAAGCCAAATACCCCTCTGTAAGCCCTTCTTATGAGGGTCAAAATAGAGAGGCAAATAAGTTGGCTAAATCACTAAACAAAGCAGGAATCCCTATTTTATTCTTAATCTACCTCACCATTGCTTTTACATTTAGAAGTTATACACAGCCTTTGTTACTTATGATTATGGTGCCTATTAGCTTAACCGCTGTGGCCTGGGGACATTGGATACATAACTTTCCTATTAATATTATTTCGCTGTTGGGAATTATAGCCCTGGTTGGAATTATGGTGAATGACGGTCTAGTGCTCATAGGGCGCTTTAACACTAATTTAAAGGAAGGAATGGACTTTGACTCTGCCTTAATGGAGGCTGGAAAGTCTAGATTTAGAGCTATTTTCCTAACCTCTATTACTACTATTGCAGGTTTAGCTCCTTTGTTATTAGAGAAAAGTAGGCAGGCACAATTCTTAAAGCCCATGGCTATTTCTATTGCCTACGGAATTGGATTTGCTACTATTTTAACCCTCTTGTTACTTCCTGTATTCTTGGCCTTTAATAACCGTTTAAAAACTACGTTTAAATGGCTTTTAACCGGTCATATGCCAAAAAAAGAAGCAGTAGAAAGAGCGGTCACTGAAATAGAAGAAGCCAAGCTTTTAGAGGGAGAAAGCCACTAGCGCTTGATTTTAAAAAAATGAATTATGAAAATTTTTAACACATACCTACTTCTATTTGCCTGTATCATATGTCCCTTTTCCAGCTTAAAAGCTCAGGTTCAGGAGCAATTGTTAGATAAAGAAACTGTTTTTAGAGAGGCCTTAGATAAGAATTTTGGTATTTTAGTGTCTAGGAATCAGTTGGCCATTGCCAGGAACAATGCCAGTGTTTTAAACAGTGGATACTTGCCTAGTCTGACTGCTAATAGTGCGGCCAGCTACAACCAAGACAACAGTACTATTGAATTTCCAGGTCAGTTCTTGCAAGATGGCTCACCAAGACCAGATTTTATTATAGACAATGCAGAAGCCCAAAGGTATAGTACAGGGCTGCAAATGAACTACACTTTATTTGACGGTTTGGGTAGGATGTATAATTACAAGGCCCTAAAGGCTAGGTACTCTCTGAGTGAATTACAGCTAAGAGAGACCATAGAAAATACTGTGATACAGCTTTTTAGCGTCTATTTTAGAGTGGCTCAGTCCTCTGAAAATACTTCTGTTTTAAGAAATATTTTAGCCCTTTCTCAAAGGCGTTTGCAAAGGGCTCAATACGCCTTTGAGCTTGGGCAGTCTAATAAGTTAGCTGTTTTAAATGCCCAAGTAGACGTGGCCAATGACAGCATTTCACTTTTGAGCGCCAAGCAAAGCTTGGCTACCTCTAAAAGAGATTTGAGTTTGCTTATACAACAAGATGAGTCTGTAGCCTATGAGGTAGACACTAAAGTCACTTTTATTCCCTTACAGCAAATAGAAAGTCTTTTAGGGGCTGCCAAGACTAACAATGTTCAGTATTTATTAGCCAAGGCCAATACGCGTATTAATGAATATGATGTAAAGGTAAGTACCTCTGGTTATTTACCTAGAATTGGTTTAACGGGCGCTTATGGATGGAATTTGAACCAAAGTGCGGCATCGGCGTTTTTCCCTGGGGTTAATAACGCTACTTACAATCTAAATTTAGGGGCCAACCTCACTTGGAACTTATTTGATGGTGGGCAGACCACCACCAGAATAAAAAACGCTAAGATAGTCTTAGACAACCAGGCCATACTCACTGCTCAACAAGCCGCCTCTTTTGAAAGAGATCTAAAAAATGCATGGGATGTCTATGAGAATAGCTTGGCTATTTTTGCTTTACAGCAGGATTTAGTTGCCACAAGCCAAAACAATTTTGAGCGCACAGAACAGCAGTATAATTTGGGTAGTATTACCGCCATTGAATTTAGACAGGCCCAGTTAAATTTACTCAATGCCCAGACCAGCAGTAATACGTCTAAATACAACGCCAAATTGGCAGAATATGCCCTCTTACAACTTTCAGGTCAGTTATTGAATTCAGACTTTTAGAAAGATTTTTCTAATTGTAAAGCCACTTTCTTATCAGTTTTTAGCGCTCATTTCTAATTTTTTTGCAATAGCGTCCACACAGTTTATCCCGTCAATGGCTGCAGAGATAATACCTCCAGCATAGCCAGCTCCTTCTCCACAGGGGTAAATCCCTCTAATTTCTATATGTTCTAGGCTTTCTGGGTCTCTAGGAATAGAAATAGGAGAGGAGGTTCTGCTTTCAGGAGCGTGTAAGACCGCTTCATTGGTGTAGTAGCCTTTCATTTTCTGACCAAATATTTTAAAGGCCTTCTTAAGTCTTTTAGAGATTAGAGGAGGCAATACTTCGCTCAGGTTTACAGAAGTAATACCAGGCTGATATGAGGTCTTAGGAAAGTCCTTAGAAAGGGTTCCCGTTACAAAATCTATCATTCTTTGGGCAGGCACCTTTTGTGTTTTTCCAGCTGCCTCCCAGCAATCTTGTTCTACTTTTTTCTGAAAGTCCAAACACACAAATGGGTCATTGGGTGTAAAATTAGGCAGGTCTTCTGGAGCTACGCTTACCACTATTCCTGAATTGGCGTAAGGATTGTTGCGTTTACTTGGGCTCCAGCCATTGGTCACCACCTCATTTTGTTCTGTGGCACATGGCGCAATAATGCCTCCAGGGCACATACAAAAAGAGTAGACACCCAGGCCATTTACTTGTTCTACCAGTGCATAAGAAGCTGGTGGTAGATAGGGGTTATCTGTGTCTCCGTGATATTGAATTTGGTCTATGAGTTCTTGTGGGTGTTCTGCCCTAACGCCCAGCGCAAATGCCTTGGCCTTTATAAGCACCCCTCTTTTGTGAAGTAGGTAAAATATATCTCTGGCTGAATGTCCAGTAGCCAGCACCACCTCTTTAAAAGGCTGCCAGTTTCCCTCATTAATTTGAAGTCCGCTCAGGGCCCCGTTTTCTAATTGTATGTCTGTAAGTTTGGCGTTAAAATGCACCTCACCTCCAGCCGCAATGATAGCTTCTCTCATGGCCGTAATAATAGCCGGTAATTTGTTGGTTCCAATATGAGGATGGGCATCTACTAAAATATCTTCTTGTGCGCCAAAATGTACCAGCCACTCTAGGGCTTTGAGTACATTGCCTCTTTTTTTAGAGCGGGTGTATAGTTTTCCGTCTGAGTAAGTACCTGCCCCACCTTCTCCAAAGCAGTAATTAGACTCTGAATTTACGAGTTGTTCTTTATTAATGGCCGCTAAATCCCTTCTTCTGGCCCGCACATCTTTTCCTCTCTCAAATACTATAGGCATAAGCCCTGCCTCTAAGGCTCTTAATGCTGCATATAAACCTGCAGGCCCGGCTCCTATAATGGCTATCCTTTTGCTAGGATCTATTTCTTTGGCCTTCCAGGCCGATACCTTTTCTCTCTCTTCTCCCTTTTTCCAAAACTCCAAATGTAGATTGAGTTTTATATTGGTTTTTCTGGCATCTAAAGAACGTTTTCTTATGCGCCAATCTACCACCTCATGGGCTTGTAGTTTAGCCTTAAAGAGCCCAGATTTAAAAATAAAATCTAGTTCTTCTTGTTGGGAAGGTTTAATGACAATTTGCACCAATACACTCATGACACAAAGGTACTTTTAAAAATGCTTTAGTAATTTCATTTTTTTAATTTCGTTGCTAGTAGCATTATTTTTTAATTTAATTCTTCAATAATACTTCCACATCTAAGCATACTATCTCCGAAATAAGGATTGAAAATATTTTTTTCTGCACTTAGCCAAATAGCTCCTTTGTTATTGTTAGCCATAGGGCATTTTTGAACATAGAGTGGGACTTCTAAGCCTTTTAAATTCATAGTAAGAGCCACTATATTTTCATTTAGAATCACAAAATTTTCACGTTGTTTTTCTAAATCTTCATTTTCTGCAATGACACTGAGTATTTTAATGCTATTATTTATATGTGATTGCTCCATCTTTCCTAAAGAGGTTAGGTCTATAGATATTAGTGTTTTTTTTGTGGCTTCTGCAAAAATTGAAATCTCCTTAGATTGGCTGCTAACAAAGGCATTTTTCATTTTAAGATATGCTGCAATAACAGATTGAAACTCTTTTACAAACCCTTGAGGTAGTTTCATTTTAGCTGTAGCATTGGTATTCTTCTCTGTTAGTGCTTTCATTCCTATATGACCTTGGTGGGCTGTGGTGGTTTTATTGCCAGATTTATTCATCATGGATTTTTTGCCTTGTAACTGTGCGGCTGCATCTACAGTAAAGGTACCATTGGTAACAATTTCATCTCCATTTTTTATTCCAGCTGTCACGCTATAGAAATCTCCATTACGCCTACCAAGAATTATTTCTCGCATTTCAAAAATAGCTTCTTTAGGATGGGTCTTTACATAAACCAAAGAGCGCTCTCCTGTCCACATAACGGCAGTAGCAGGAATGCTTATTAATGATTCTTGGACGGGAGCTAAGGGTTTAATTTTGCCAGTCACAAACATTCCGGGCTTAAATAAATTATCCGTATTATTTAGTGTGGCACGGATGCTTACTATACGGGTTTCACTATTAACAATAGGGTCAATAAAGGATATGACTGCTTTAAATTCCTTATTTGGATATGCAGTTGTAGATACTGTAATTTGCTGTCCTTTTTGAAATTTTGAAATTTGACTTTCATAGACATCAAAAGCAGCCCAAACAGAATGTAGCTTATTGACCTTTAAAATGGTTTGTCCTTGTTTTACATAATCACCCTCTGCTGCTAGAACTGTTAACACGGTTCCTGAAATAGTAGCGTATATGGGAAATCGTTCTTTTACTTTTGCGGAGGTTTCTATCTCATTTATTTGACTTTCTGAAAGCTTCCACAATTTTAATTTCATACGAACTGCACGGTACAATTCTGCCTGTGTCTCTTTTAGTGAGGCAGCAGTAATTAACTCTTGTTGGGCAGTTATTAATTCTGGTGCGTAAATAGTAGCCAATAACTGTCCTTGTTTTACTAGTTGCCCTTCGTAATTTATATTTAATTGCTCCAAACGTCCCTCAAAATAGCTGGCTTGAATAGAATTGTTTTCTTGGTTATTTATAATTTTTCCAGATAGGGAAACGGTTGTTTCTTCCTCCTTCGTGTAGCCAATACCTACAAAACTTGTCTGAATATTAGCCAGTGCCATTGCATTGTTAGTCATTTTAATTTCATTAGCAGCAAGCCCTTCTGCACTAGAGGCTGCAGGGATTAGATCCATTCCGCAAATAGGACAATCGCCCGCTTCCGTCTTCATTATTTGTGGGTGCATAGAACAGGTCCACATTTCATTTTCTGCCGCTTGTGAGTGCTTGTGGTTCTCAGAGGCCTCTTTAATATTAGCGTCAGAGTTGTTGCCAAAGATCACATAACCCCCAAGGACTCCTGTGAGTATTGCCAAAGCAAGGTATAAGATGTTGTTTTTCATAATACTATTTTTTTAATTTTCTAATGGTTGCAGAACTTATAAACCACAGTAAAAAGCCACTTAATACAGTAATTAAACCCAAGACAGAAAATGCTCTTAGAACAATAGTGTTAAAATTGTCACGGCCCTGGTAATCCATGGTATGTGTCATCCATAGGAAATCAAACCAACGCCAATCTCTGTGCCTTACCGTCTGAAAAGCACCGTTTTTTATAGCTACGTATGCTTTTAAGTTTTCATCAGTTTTATAAGAGATTTCATAAGCCGGCAGAGGCTTTCCTCTATATTCATGATGAGCATCCACCGTTTCTATTCTTTGTATTTGTTCAAATTCTAAGCTTGATATCATATAGCGCTCTGCTACTTTTATTGCTTCGCGCTCTGTAATTTCATTTTTTTCAACTCCAGTAAATGCGTTGAAAAGCTTTGCGCCATTAATCCAATAGTAGGGGTTGCCTGCAATTTCAAGAAGCTCGAGTGATTTAATGGCACCTTTAAATTGCAAGTCTGAACTTCCTAATAATTCTGAAAATACTGCTTGCTCAGGGAGTTCTTTTTTAAAATGATCCCCGTGAATTTCATCAATATTTGTCCAGCTAAAATACATACCACTAATGGTCCACATTAAAAATTGTAGTCCTAAAAAAACACCTAAATACCGGTGGGCTTTTCTGATTTTTAATTCTGTTTTTCTTGTTAACATCTCAGTTTACTTCAAATGAAAATTCAATAATTTGTTTTTCCCAACTCAGGCTAATAGTGCCCTGTGAACTGCTAGTCTTGGTTATTTTATACTCTAAGTGTTCTTGAATATTTTCTAATATTTTTGGACTTACATTAAAGCGCAGTACATCTTCATTTTCCATGTATTCATCTTTACCATGCTGGTCCCAGTTTGAATTGAAAATAACAGTCCATGCTTCTTTGTTGGGAATTACAAAGAAGCCGTATTTACCAGCCTTTAACAGCTTGCCGGCAAATGTGAGATTTTTATTGGTTTCAATCCAAGTGGCTTGGTGCGCACCAGCCTGCCAAACAGCATTGTAAGGGAGTAGCCCACCAAAAATAATACGGTCCCTTACGCCAGGAGAGGAGTAATTAATATGAAGGTGTGCGTCGCCTATCATGGCCATTGCGCTGGTATGGGGGCTCAATATTTTTTTTTCAGTGGCTATTACTTTTAAAGTAAATGCTTCATTTTTTACCAGCGTCATACCGCATGTATTGCAACTGCCCTCCACATCACTGCCACTGCCTGTGCAATGCATAGGGCACACATATGCAGAGGTGTATTCTTTTCCTTGCTTTGCTGTCATTTCTGTTTTTACTTCTGTTTCCTTTTTAGGAGTTTCTTTGCAAGAAGCCAATAGAAAAAGGGATAAAATGATTATAGAATTTTTCATTGTATTATGTTTAGTTAATTAAATAATTAATAACCGCAGTTTGTGTGTAGTAACTTGTTACAGCACTTATTTGGTTCATTTGAAACTTTAACTGTAGTTCTTGTATGTCTAGAATATCATTAAAATTAATAGTGCTAGTTTGATAATTCTCAATGAGAATTTCTTCAGCATCCTGAGCCTGTTGCAAATTTTTCTCTTGCGTATAGTATTGAATTTTTGCCTGATTGCGTCTTGATATAGCTTTGGCAAAAGCAGATTCTAAAATATTTAATCTACTCTCTTTTTGAGAGTTAATTTCTAACTGTCTCAGTTCATTTTGTTTTGTAATAGACTTAAATTTATTATTAAAAAGAGGAATGGAAACAGTCATCATTGGCATAAAAACATCTTTTCCATTGTCATTGAAGTTCATGTCTGTACGTTCAGAAACGGGAATATAGTCTAGGCCAAAACCTATCATTGGGTTTAGTTCGTTTTTATTTAGCAGTTCTTCTTTTGCAACAGATTCATAGCGTTTGTCATATAGAAGTAACTCTGGATTTAGGGTTAAAACACGCTTAAGAGGCAATACATCTTCATTTGGCAAAAACAGTTCATTTGGAATTATTAATGCCGTTGCTCCCTCTCTATGAAGCAGTTTATTAAAGCTAATTTGAGCCGCTAAATACGCCTCATCTAATACGTCTTTTTGTTGTTGCAGCTCATTTTGTCTAATCTGTAATCTAAGAACATCTACTGCAGAGGCTTTGCCAACTTCTAATGATTTAAGCGCTATTTTCTCATAGGTTTTTAATAACAGAACATTCTTACTAAGTACCCTTTGTTGCGCTTTTATTTCGTAGAGTCCAAAGTATGACTGAGATACAGAAAGAGACAGTTTGCGTTTTGCAATTACTATTTCTATATATTCTGCATTGGCCATGGCAGTTGCATAATTTTCTCTGGCTGTTATAGTGCCAAACCAAGGCAGCATTTGTCTTGCAGAAAACCGCGCTCTTTGCGGTCCCGTTCTAGTTTCAGGTTCGCTCACAAAATAACCCGCACTGAATTCTGTGTTGGGGACCCAATTAACTTCATTTACTTTTTCTTCTGCAATGCTATAACGGAGATTAAAGGCTTTTATCTCAGGATTGTTATTTTCTGCTTCTAGAATAAAGTATTGCAATTCTTGTGCCTTTACCACAGAGGCAGTAAAAAACAAAAACAGGATGCTTATTATATTTTTCATTTGTTTAATCTTTTTAATTTAAGCTCTTCTCTCCAGCTGTATAAAACGGGTACAATAAAGTAAGAGGTAATGTCTATAACCATTCCTCCAAATATGGGTATGGCCATTGGGATCATTATATCACTTCCTTTTCCTGTAGAGGTCAATACAGGGAGTAAGGCAATAATGGTGGTAGCTGTAGTCATTAAACAAGGACGAATGCGCTTTTCTGCAGCCTCTAGTGTTGCGTGTCTAACCTCATTTTTATGAGTTGGTTTCTCACGCTCAAAGCTTTGTGTAAGGTAAGTGGCCATGACCACACCGTCATCTGTAGCTATTCCAAATAAGGCTATAAAACCAACCCATACCGCTACACTTAAATTAATGGTTTTCATGTTAAATAGGTCTCGCATATTCTCGCCAAAGAAGCTAAAATTGAAAAACCAATCTTGGCCATACAGCCATATCATAATAAAACCACCAGCAAAAGCCACGGAAATTCCTGTAAATACAATCAATGAAGTACTCACAGATTTAAACTGAAAATACAGAATTAAAAAGATAATTATTAGGGCTAATGGGACTACCACAGAAAGTGTTTTTTCTGCTCGCAACTGGTTTTCATAGGTTCCTGCAAACTGATAGCTAATTCCTTTAGGTAAGATTAATTCACCAGCTTTTATTTTTTGTTTAATTAATTCCTGTGCACTTTCTACTACATTTACTTCTGCAAAGCCGTCTAGCTTGTCAAAGAGGACATAGCCTATTAAAAAAGTATCCTCACTTTTAATTACCTGAGGTCCCTGCTCGTATTTTATAGTGACCAGCTCTCCTAGCGGCACAGGACTGCCTGATGAGACTGGCACATAAATTTTTTTAAGCTGGTCTGGATTTCCGCGTAATTCTCTTGGGTAGCGCACGCGAACTCCATACCGCTCCCGGCCTTCTACGGTCTGTGTAATGGGCATGCCACCTACGGCAACTTGTATAATTTCTTGTACATCCATAACAGATATTCCGTACCTAGCCAGTTGCTCCCTTTTTATGTCTATTAATAAATAAGGTTTTCCTACAATACGGTCTGCAAAAACAGCCTGCTCTTTAACGCCTTCTACTTCTTTTAAAATAGTTTCGAGCTTTAAACCAAAAGCTTCTATTTGAGCTAAGTCTTGACCTTTTACTTTAATTCCCATAGGGGCTCTCATTCCTGTCTGAA